>CEPV01048433.1_pt1 | contig 199860 bp, 171 predicted proteins | sample 530451 | NCBI WGS metagenome assembly CEPV01 (sample SAMEA2620097, study PRJEB7988) | marine metagenome | isolation source: saline water (ENVO:00002010), including
CCAGCCTGACCTGAGTCCAAAAGCTTTCTGAACATCTCAACACCTGTAATTGTTGTCTTTTGTGTATCCTTGATACCAACAACTTCAATCTCGTCACCAACTTTGATGATCCCTGTCTCGATACGGCCAGTACACACTGTACCACGACCAGAAATTGAGAATACGTCCTCAACAGGCATCAAGAATGGCTGGTCAACTGGACGGTCTGGTGTTGGGATATATTCATCAACAGCAGCCATAAGTGCAGCAATAGCATCTTTACCAATGGCATCATCGCGGTTCTCAACAGCAGCCAAAGCTGAACCCTTAATGATAGGAATATCATCGCCTGGGAATTCATAAGATGACAGAAGCTCACGCACTTCCATTTCAACAAGCTCTAGTAGCTCTTCGTCATCAACCTGGTCAACTTTGTTCAAGAAGACGACCAATGATGGCACACCAACCTGACGCGCAAGTAGAATGTGTTCACGTGTTTGTGGCATTGGACCATCAGCAGCGTTCACAACAAGAATAGCACCATCCATCTGGGCTGCACCTGTGATCATGTTCTTAACATAGTCAGCGTGACCCGGGCAGTCTACGTGTGCGTAGTGACGGTTTTCTGTTTCATATTCAACGTGCGCTGTTGAAATCGTGATACCACGTGCTTTTTCTTCAGGCGCCTTATCAATTTTATCAACTGACTCACCGTTACCAAACTGCAACGCAATCGCTGCTGTCAATGTTGTCTTACCATGGTCAACGTGGCCAATTGTTCCAATGTTGACGTGCGGCTTATTACGCTCAAACTTTTCCTTAGACATTTTAAATTCCTTCTTCTTTAATCAAATTTCTTTAAGTTAATTATCCAGCCATTTTCTCTTTAACTTCTTCTGCAACAGAGGCAGGAGCAGCGGCATAGTGATCAAACAACATTGTGTAGTTTGCACGACCCTGAGACATAGAGCGGAGATTGTTAATGTATCCAAACATGTTTGACAATGGCACCATCGCATCAACGACTTTTGCGTTACCACGGTCAGACATACCCTGAACGATACCGCGACGTGAGTTAATGTCACCAATGATGTCACCCATATATTCTTCAGGTGTTACAACTTCAACCTTCATGATTGGCTCAAGAAGTTGTGGACCTGCTTTCTGCATGGCTTCACGGAAGGCTGCACGCGCAGCAATCTCAAACGCCATCACAGAGGAGTCAACATCGTGATACGCACCGTCAGTCAGTGTTACGCCAAAGTCAACAACAGGGAAGCCAGCGATGATACCGCTTTCTTTCTGAAGCTCGAGACCTTTTTGAACACCTGGGATATATTCTTTTGGAACGTTACCACCCGTAATTGTGTCATCAAAAGTAAATCCTGCACCTGCTTCGTTTGGCCTAAATGTACAAACGATACGAGCAAATTGACCAGAGCCACCAGATTGTTTCTTGTGTGTGTAGTCCACCTCAACCTCTTTCGTGATTGTTTCACGGTAAGCAACCTGAGGCGCACCAATGTTGGCTTCGACCTTAAATTCACGCTTCATACGGTCAACAAGGATATCAAGGTGAAGCTCACCCATACCTTTAATGATTGTTTGACCTGATTCATGGTCAACAGAAACACGGAATGATGGGTCTTCTGCAGCTAAACGTTGTAGCGCAGTTGACATTTTTTCCTGGTCAGCTTTTGACTTAGGCTCAACAGCAATCTCAATCACTGGCTCAGGGAACTCCATACGCTCAAGAACGATTGGGTGTGAAGCATCGCAAAGTGTGTCGCCTGTTGTTGTATTTTTCAAACCAACAATCGCCACGATATCACCAGCTTGCGCTTCTTTGATTTCTTCACGGTTGTTTGAGTGCATGAGAAGCATACGACCAACACGCTCGCGGTTGTCTTTCACAGTGTTTTGCGCATATGAACCAGACTCAAGTGTTCCTGAGTAGATACGCACAAATGTCAAAGAACCAACAAATGGGTCGTTCATGATTTTAAAAGCAAGTGCTGAGAAAGGCTCGTCATTTGAAGGCTTACGCGCCATTGTTTTCTCGCCATCAACTTCTTTACCCTTAACCTCACCAATATCAAGTGGTGAAGGCAGATATTCAACAACGCAATCTAGCATTGGCTGAACACCTTTGTTTTTAAAGGCAGAACCACAGATAACTGGGTAGAACGCATTCGCGATTGTTCCTTTACGGATACAGGCGCGCAACGTCTCGTTAGAAATCTCGCGACCTTCAAGGTAGTCTTCCATTGCCTGATCATCTTGCTCAACAGCAATCTCAATCAAAGTCTCACGGTATTCTTGCGCCTTATCAGCAAGATCAGCCGGGATATCAACTTCTTGGAATGTTGCGCCAAGATTTTCTGAGTCCCAAACAAGCGCCTTCATTTTCACAAGGTCAACAACACCAGCAAAATCGTTTTCTGCGCCAATTGGCAATTGCAAGCAAAGCGGAATAGCACCAAGACGCTCTTTGATTGATTCAACAGAAGCATAAAAGTCTGCGCCAATTTTATCCATTTTGTTAATGAAGATAACGCGCGGTACATTGTACTTGTCGCCCTGCCTCCACACTGTTTCTGTTTGTGGCTCAACACCAGCATTACCATCAAGCACACAGATCGCACCATCAAGTACGCGCAATGAACGCTCAACCTCAATTGTGAAGTCAACGTGTCCTGGTGTGTCAATGATGTTCAAACGGAAACCTTCGCCTGAAAATTGACCGCCCTCGATACCCTTCCAGAATGTTGTAGTCGCAGCAGAGGTAATTGTAATACCACGCTCCTGCTCCTGCTCCATCCAGTCCATAGTAGCCGCACCATCATGCACCTCACCAATTTTGTGAGACTTACCGGAGTAGAACAATACACGCTCTGTCGTTGTTGTTTTACCAGCATCGATGTGCGCCATAATTCCAAAGTTACGGTAATGGGCTATGTCATAATTGTCAGTCATATCAATCTCTGTTCTATTCTCTCAAAAGTTATCTCTTTAATGGCTTACCACTTGTAATGTGCAAACGCACGGTTGGCTTCGGCCATTTTGTGAATTTCATCACGTTTCTTCACAGCAGCACCGCGCTCGTTCAGTGCATCGTTTAGCTCACCATAAAGGCGCTCTTCCATTGTCTTTTCGTTACGCTTGCGCGCAGCATTAATAATCATGCGCATTGACAAGGCCTGACGACGATCAGCTTTCACCTCTACAGGCACTTGATATGTTGCACCACCAACACGGCGTGAACGCACCTCAACCTGAGGGCCAACGTTACCTAGTGCCTTGTGAAAACGGGCAAGGCCCATATTCTTGCTGGCCAGTTCTTGGTCCAACTCATTGTCATTGTCGCCTTTTTGATTAGATAGACGCTCAAGCGCACCGTAAACAATCTTTTCAGCAACAGATTTCTTACCATCCAACATGACATTGTTCATGAATTTATTCAGAACCATGTCACCAAATAATGGATCAGGTAGAATTTCTCTTTTTTCAGCTCTATGACGACGTGACATTTATAATACTCCGTAAACTAAAATTATTTAGGCTTCTTCGCACCATAGCGAGAGCGTGTTTGTTTTCTGTCTTTCACACCTTGCGTATCCAAGGCACCACGAATGATACGGTAACGCACACCAGGCAAGTCTTTTACACGACCGCCCTGAATAAGAACAACTGAGTGCTCCTGCAAATTGTGACCCTCACCCGGGATATAGCAGATAACCTCAAAACCTGTTGTCAAACGCACCTTTGCAACTTTACGCAAAGCAGAGTTTGGTTTCTTAGGTGTTGTTGTATACACACGTGTACACACACCACGCACCTGAGGATTAGACTTCAGGGCTCTGTTTTTTTTGGTTTTCATCGCCTTCTTGCCACCCTTGGCACGAGGATTACGAATAAGCTGTTGTATTGTAGGCATGCTTGCCGTCCTTCTTTAGTTAACTACTGTTGGATAGGTTGGTCGAACACTGTAAAAGCCATAGCGACGAAATTGTCAAGCTTTTTAAGCCTGATTTCAATTTTCACTATGGTTTTTAACTACGTCCGAACTGCGTTTAGTCCTTTTGTAAGGCTACGACCAGCTCATCCGATACTTCAAATTCGAGCGGATACTAGTTTAAAAGAACCCCAAACGTCAAGCACGAAATTAAAGTTTTTTTAATTTTTTGAAGGCACTACAAATGATTGCACGCATGCAAGTTTTTAAGGCGTAAGAAGATAAGGGTGATTTACCTGCTACATATTAAGAAGCCCGGGCAATCTATCAAAGAAAAGCTCTGATAAATCAGCACCAAAGGCATAAAGCGCAACTGATATGGCCAAGGCAATGCTTGCGGCAATCAGGCCGTATTCAATGGCAGTCGCACCTTTTGTACAAGCAAAGTATGATTTAATACTCATACTTAAATTTTACCATAGTCACGCCATAAATTGCCACTTTAATAAAAAACCCGCCAAATGGCGGGCTCTTTGTGAATCTCAATTATTTAATGTGTCGCGAAAGGTCCACGCCACGTGTAACAAGAAAATTAATTAAATTCTCTGTATGTTGTTCATCAACGCCCATAAAATTCGCAAAATCTTCAAAGCCTTCTTTCAAGCTGATCTTTTTCTCGCCAACACCTTTTGGAAGCTCTCCATCACAATAAGCCATAGCCAATCTCCATTTTTTTTATGACAATATATAGGCCATAAAATATGTCAATAAAAAACCCGTCTCGTTGGACGGGTTCTTCATAATTATTATTTAAAAAGAAATTAGCCGTTGGCTGCCTCTTTTGTGTCATCTTCTGATGTCTCGGTCTGAGACTCTTCAGTTTGATCTGTTGCCTCTGGCGCGTCGGCTGCAGCTTGAGCGGTTGCCTCTTCTTCTGCGGCCTGTTGTGCCTCAATGGCAACACGGTCACGCTGATTAGCAACGCGCTTGATACCCTTCACGAATGAACCAGTACCAGCCGGGATCAAACGACCCACAATGACGTTTTCTTTCAATCCGGTCAGAACATCCTGTTTTCCTTGTGTTGCAGCCTCTGTCAGGACACGTGTTGTCTCCTGGAAGGATGCAGCAGAGATAAAGGAACGTGTTTGCAGTGATGCCTTTGTGATCCCTTGCAGGATAGGCTTTGCAACCGCTGGGCGCTTGCCATTATCGATGAAGCGCTGATTTTCTTTTTCAAACTCTTCTTTATCGATAACTTCACCGATGAGGTATGTTGTGTCACCAACTTCTTGAATTTCAACCTTCTGCAACATCTGACGTGCAATTACTTCGATGTGCTTATCGTTGATTTTCACCCCTTGCAGGCGGTAAACATCCTGAATTTCATTGACCAGATAGTCAGCCAAGGCTTCAACACCCATCACGTGGAGCAAGTCATGTGGTACAATCGCACCATCAATGATCGCCTCACCCTTACGGATGAAGTCACCTTCCGCAACCGCCATATGACGACCCTTTGGCACCATGTATTCAACAGGCTCTAGGCTCTTGTCAGTTGGGTTCAGGATAATACGCTTCTTGGTTTTGTAGTCTTTACCAAATTCGATATTACCATCAACCTCTGCAATCACAGCGGCATCCTTTGGACGACGTGCTTCGAACAATTCAGCCACACGAGGTAGACCCCCTGTAATGTCACGTGTTTTCGATGTCTCACGAGGAACACGCGCAATCACGTCACCGGCTTTAACCTCTTGTCCATTTTCAACAGACAAAACAGCTTGTGCTGAAAGGTAGTAGTTTGCAGGCAAGCCATTTGGCAGGTTGATGACCTCGCCCTTCTTATCAAGAAGAGAGATACGTGGCTTCAAGTCCTGACCTTTGGGCTGTGCACGCCAATCAATAACAACTTTTGATGCAATACCTGTGGCTTCGTCAGTTTGCTCAGAAAGCGATACACCATCTTCGAGATCAAAGAAGTGTGCAACACCATCTTTTTCTGTAATCACAGGAATTGTAAACGGATCCCATTCAACCAAACGATCACCAGGTTTAACTTTTGCCTTATCAGCAACCATCAAACGTGAGCCATAAGGAATACGGTAAACGGCCTTTTCCTTACCTTTGGAGTCAAGAACAGCAATCTCAGTATTACGTCCCATGACAATCAATGTGCCTTCGGAGTTTTTCACTGTGTTTTCATTGCGAAGTTCAATCACACCTTCAGATGCGGCTTCGATTGAGTTTTGCTCAACATTACGTTGCGCCGCACCACCAATGTGGAATGTACGCATTGTAAGCTGTGTACCAGGCTCACCAATGGATTGCGCAGCCATAACACCAACGGCCTCACCCATATTTACAGGTGTTCCGCGTGCAAGGTCACGACCGTAACATGTGGCACAAATTCCACCACGTGTTTCACAGGTCAATGCTGAACGCACGACAACTGAATCAACACCAGCGGTTTCAATTGCTTCCGATGTTTCCTCGTCAATGATTGTGTCTTTTGCAACAAGAACGTCACCTGAGAGCGGGTGAACAACGTCATTCAAAGAACAACGGCCCAAGATACGCTCGGCCAGACCAACAACAACATCAGGACCGTTCATCACAGGCTTGATTTCAATACCACGCTCTGTGCCACAGTTTTGCTCTATGATGACAACATCCTGTGATACATCAACCAAACGACGTGTCAGGTAACCTGAGTTGGCTGTTTTCAAGGCTGTGTCAGCTAGGCCCTTACGGGCACCGTGTGTCGAGTTAAAGTATTCAAGAACGGTTAGACCTTCTTTAAAGTTAGAAATAATCGGGTTCTCGATAATCTCACCAGATGGTTTGGCCATCAAACCACGCATACCGGCAAGCTGTCTAATTTGCGCGGCAGAACCACGCGCACCAGAATGCGCCATCATGTAAACAGAGTTCATGTCACCTGTTTCAATGGTTGAAATTTCTTTCATCATCGCATCAGCAACATCATCTGTACATTGTGACCAAATATCGACAACCTTGTTGTATTTCTCACCACGTGTGATCAATCCATCCATATATTGTTGTTCGAATTCCTTGACCTTTTCCTTGGCAGCATTAACCAGCTTCTCCTTGGCTGGTGGGATAACCATGTCATCCTTACCAAAGGAAATACCAGCAATACAGGCATGTCTGAAACCAAGTTTCATCATACGGTCACAGAAGATGACTGTCTCTTTCTGACCACAGAAGCGGTAAACCACATCAATCAGGTTAGAGATATCTTTCTTTGTCAAAACACGGTTGATCAAGTCAAACGGCACACGAGGGTGGCGTGGCAACAATTCAGACATGATCATACGACCAGGTGTTGTTTCCACAATCTGTGTGACGCGGTTACCTTCTTCATCAACTGTGTGGTAACGCGATTTGATTTTGGCGTGCATCGAGATTTTATCTGAGTTAAGCGCGTGGCTAATCTCACCCGCACCGCGGAAAATCATGCCCTCGCCTCGCTCGCCTTCACGTGCAATTGAGAGGTAGTAAAGACCCAAAACAATATCCTGTGATGGCACGATAACAGGCTTACCACTCGCAGGTGAGAGGATGTTGTTCGTTGACATCATCAAGCAGCGTGATTCAAGCTGTGCCTCGATAGAGAGTGGCACGTGAACGGCCATTTGGTCACCATCAAAGTCAGCGTTAAAGGCTGTACAGACAAGTGGGTGAAGCTGAATGGCTTTACCTTCAATCAGCACAGGTTCAAACGCCTGGATACCAAGTCTGTGCAGTGTCGGCGCACGGTTAAGAAGCACTGGGTGTTCACGGATAACCTCTTCCAAGATATCCCAGACCTCAGGACGTGCCTTTTCAACCATTTTCTTAGCGGCTTTCACCGTCGAGGCCATGCCGTAAAGTTCGAGCTTGTGATAAATAAATGGCTTGAACAACTCAAGCGCCATTTTCTTTGGCAGACCACATTGATGCAGTTTCAATTCTGGACCAACCACAATCACGGAACGACCTGAATAGTCAACACGCTTCCCAAGAAGGTTCTGACGGAAACGACCTTGCTTACCCTTAAGCATGTCTGACAATGATTTCAATGGGCGGCGGTTTGTACCAGTAATTGTACGACCACGGCGTCCGTTATCAAACAGGGCGTCCACTGATTCCTGCAACATACGTTTTTCGTTACGCACAATAATGTCAGGCGCGCGCAATTCCATCAAACGCTTCAAACGGTTATTTCTGTTAATGACACGACGGTAAAGGTCGTTCAAATCTGATGTTGCAAAACGACCACCATCCAATGGGACAAGCGGGCGCAATTCAGGTGGAAGCACAGGAAGAACGTCCAACACCATCCATTCAGGACGTGTACCAGATTCGACAAATGCTTCAAGCAACTTCAAACGCTTAACAAGCTTCTTACGCTTGGCTTCTGATTTTGTCGCAGCCAAGGCTTCCTCAGCATTCACGCGCTCTTCTTCCAAGTCAATTTCAGAAAGAATGCGCTTCAAGGCTTCCGCACCAATGCCAGCCTCAAAGTTTTCTTCACCATATTCATCTTGTGCGTCTAGGTATTCTTCCTCTGTCAGAAGCTGCAATGGCTTCAAAGGTGTCATACCAGGCTCAATCACGATGAAGTTTTCAAAGTAAAGCACACGCTCAAGGTTTTTCAGTGTGATGTCGAGCATCAAACCAACACGAGACGGCAATGACTTTGTAAACCAAATGTGCGCAACAGGAGAGGCCAGATCAATGTGACCCATGCGCTCACGGCGCACTTTTGTGAGTGTCACTTCCACACCACATTTTTCACAGATGATCCCTTTGTACTTCATGCGCTTGTACTTACCGCAAAGGCATTCATAATCCTTTACAGGGCCAAAGATACGGGCACAGAACAAACCATCGCGCTCTGGCTTAAATGTACGGTAATTGATGGTTTCAGGTTTTTTAACCTCCCCAAATGACCAAGAGCGGATTTGCTCTGGGCTTGCAATCGCAATGCGGATTGCTTCGAAACTCTGAGGACCTTGTGGTTGCCCGAATAGGTTCATCAATTCATTCATAATTTTGCTCCTGTGTGTCGCTTATATAGCGTTAAATCTTTACTCTTTTTATATCAAAAATCGGCAGGCTACATTTCAAGCCTGCCAAGATAGATTATTCCTCGTCAGTCATTTCGACGTTCAGACCCAAGGCCTTCAATTCTTTCACAAGAACGTTGAAGGATTCTGGGATACCGACTTCAAAGTTATCTTCACCGCGAACGATGCTTTCATAAACTTTTGAACGACCGGCAACGTCATCAGATTTGACAGTAAGAAGTTCCTGAAGTGTGTAAGCCGCACCATAAGCCTGCAGTGCCCACACCTCCATCTCACCAAATCTTTGACCACCAAACTGAGCCTTACCACCAAGTGGCTGTTGTGTAACAAGCGAGTACGGTCCAATGGAACGTGCGTGAATCTTGTCATCAACCAAGTGGTGCAGTTTCAGCATGTACATGTAACCAACAGTCACAGGACGGTGGAATTTCTCACCTGTACGACCATCAATCAATGTCATCTGACCTGTGCCACTTAGACCTGCTTTTTCAAGCAACTCAGTGATGTTGTTTTCGTTGGCACCATCAAATACTGGTGTTGCCATCGGCACACCACCACGTAGGTTATTGGCCATCTCAACGACTTGTGTGTCATCCAGCTGTGTTACCTTTGTGTTGTATTCGTCATCGCCGTAAGCTTCCTTTAGCTTGTCTTTCAACTGCTTCAGCTCACCTGCTTTTGGCTCTTTTGGTGCATCAAACTGGTCGATCATTTCACCAATTTGCTGACCAAGAGAAGCTGATGCCCAACCCAAGTGTGTTTCAAGAATCTGACCCACATTCATACGTGATGGCACCCCAAGTGGGTTCAACACGATGTCAACAGGCTGGCCATTTTCAAGATATGGCATGTCCTCAACAGGCATGATTTTTGACACCACACCCTTGTTACCGTGACGACCAGCCATCTTGTCACCTGGTTGCATTTTACGCTTAATCGCGACGTAAACTTTCACCATTTTCATGACACCAGGCAGCAATTCATCACCACGCTGAAGCTTGTCAACTTTGGACTCAAAACGCTCTTTTAGGTTATCAACGGCCTCATCAAATGTTTTACCCATGGCCTCAATCTCGGACATGATTTTTTCATTTGCGATGCTGATCTGTCTCCACTGACCACGCTTCTCAATTGCCTCAAGGTCAGCTTTCTTGATTTTTGTGCCTTTCTTGATTTTGACGGTCTTAGGAGCGCTTTCAACTTCCTGACCAATCAAGAGCTCTTCAAGACGTGAGTAGTACCCATCTTCCAAGATACGACGTTCGTCGTCGCGGTCTTTTGCGAGGCTTTCAATTTCCTCACGCTCGATTGTGAGCGCACGGGCATCTTTATCAACACCGCGGCGGTTAAACACACGCACCTCAACAACTGTACCTGTTGTACCAGGTGGCAAGCGAAGTGAGCTGTCTTTTACATCAGCGGCCTTCTCACCAAAGATGGCACGTAGAAGCTTTTCTTCTGGAGTCATTGGCGATTCACCCTTTGGTGTCACCTTACCAACAAGGATATCTCCAGGGGACACTTCTGCACCAATGTGAACAATACCTGCCTCATCAAGATGTTTCAGCGCCTCTTCACCCACGTTTGGAATATCACGTGTGATGTCCTCAGGACCCAGTTTCGTGTCACGCGCCATCACTTCGAATTCTTCTAAGTGAATAGATGTGTACACATCATCACGTACAATACGCTCTGAAATCAGGATTGAATCCTCAAAGTTGTAACCATTCCAAGGCATAAACGCCACAAGCACGTTACGACCAAGGGCAAGTTCACCAAATTGCGTGGACTGACCATCGGCAATGATGTCACCCGCCTTAATTTTATCACCTGTTTTCACCAATGGACGCTGGTTAATGCAGGTCGACTGGTTTGAACGCTGGAATTTCTCAAGGTTATAGATGTCAACAACAGGCTCATCAGAACGAAGCTCTTCTGTCGCACGGATAACGATACGCTCGGCATCAACCTGAATAACCTCACCTGCACGGCGGGCTGTAATTGACGCACCCGAGTCACGTGCAACTGTTGCCTCCATACCTGTCCCAACAAGTGGCGCATCTGTGCGCAACAATGGCACAGCCTGACGCATCATGTTAGACCCCATCAAAGCACGGTTCGCATCATCGTTTTCCAAGAACGGAATAAGAGAGGCCGCAACAGATACAATTTGTTTTGGGGAAACGTCAGCATATTCAATCATGTCGGCTGTCGCCATGATGTTTTCACCCGCCTGACGGCAAGACACCAAGTCCGCTGTGAATTTACCATTTTTATCAAGCTCGGAGTTGGCCTGCGCAATAGTGTAGCGCGCCTCTTCCATTGCTGACATGTAAACTACCTCGTCAGTGACTTTACCGTTTTCAACTTTACGGTAAGGGCTTTCGATAAAACCATAAGGGTTAACGCGCGCAAATGTCGCCAGAGAGTTAATCAAACCAATGTTTGGACCTTCTGGTGTTTCAATCGGACAAATACGACCATAATGTGTTGGGTGCACGTCACGAACCTCAAATCCGGCACGCTCACGTGTCAAACCACCAGGGCCCAAAGCTGACAAACGACGCTTGTGCGTAATTTCAGCCAATGGGTTTGTTTGGTCCATAAATTGTGACAGCTGTGAACCAGAGAAAAACTCACGTACTGCGGCTTGCGCAGGCTTTGAGTTAATCAAGTCATGTGGCATGTAAGTGTCAATTTCAACAGATGACATGCGCTCGCGAATGGCGCGCTCCATACGTAGTAAGCCAACACGCACTTGATTTTCCATCAATTCACCAACGGAACGCACACGACGGTTACCAAGGTTATCAATATCATCAACCTCACCACGACCGTCCTTCAGGTCATTCATGTATTTCAGGATAGCCAAGATGTCAGCCTTGCGTAGAATACGCACTGAATCCTCAGCATCCAAATCAAGACGGTTATTCATTTTCACACGACCAACAGCAGACAAGTCATAACGCTCTGGGTCAAAGAAAAGTGAATTGAACAAGGCTTCCGCGCTGTCAACGGTAGGCGGCTCACCTGGACGCATCACACGATAAATATCGATCAATGCTTCTTCACGTGTATCTGTTTTATCCGCAGCCAACGTGTTGCGCAGATGCGCGCCTGTATTAACGTGGTCGATGGCCAAAAGTGGCAATTCATCAACTGACAATTCATCCAATTTTGCCAAATCATCTTCTTCAAATTCATGCCCTGCCTCGTAATGTACAGCGCCTGTTTTGTTGTCAATGATATCCTGTGCCAAATAGCGACCAATCAGATCCTCTGGCTGAACCAAAATTTCTTTTAGACCATCTTCAGCCATTTTCTTTGCTTTACGAGGTGTAATTTTTTGACCAGCTTCCGCAACAACTTTACCAGTTTTAGCATCCACCAAGTCTTGTGCTGGTTTCACACCGCGGAATTGTTCCGCATCAAATGGTGATGTCCAGCCCTTTTTACCCTTCTTATATGTAATGACATCATAGAATGTTTTGAGGATTTCCTCATTGCTCATTCCCTGAATCATCATTGGGTCAATTTCTTGTGCCTTTTCAAGCATCTCAGAGCGGTATTCTTCAGTATCTGCTGAATCAAGTGCGCGCAAGAATGTCGTCACTGGCAATTTACGGCGACGGTCAATACGCACATTCAAAATGTCTTTGGCATCAAATTCAAAATCCAACCATGAACCACGATAAGGAATAACACGTGATTTAAAGAGGTATTTACCTGAGACGTGTGTTTTACCACCATCATGGTCAAAGAACACACCAGGTGAGCGGTGCATTTGAGATACGATAACACGCTCTGTGCCGTTGACCACGAATGTGCCGTGTTGTGTCATCAATGGCATATCAACCATGTAAACATCTTGTTCTTTAATATCGCGGATAGATTTAAGCCCAGTATCCTCATCAATATCAAAGACTGACAGACGCAATGTCACACGCAAAGGTGCAGCAAATGTCATGCCTCGCTGGCGACATTCCTGTACGTCATATTTAGGCTGGTCAAATTCATAGGACACAAAATCAATTTCAGCCTGACCGTTAAAGTCATTAATTGGAAATACAGAAGATAAAACCTCCTGTAGACCACGCATCTCGCGTTCATCAGCCGGCGTATCAGCCTGCAAAAACTCATCATATGATTTTTTCTGAATTTCAATCAGATTGGGCATGCGTGACACTTCAGGAATTTTCCCGAATGAACGGCGAACTCTTTTGCGTCCTGTGAAGCTGTCTACGATGTCTGATGGATTGAAAATTTGTTTCTTTTGTGCGCTCATTATTATGTGTCCTTTTATAAACTCCAGCCTTTTGACATTCTGTTGGGCAAACAGCTGTCGGCCTTGTTTTCATTTTTAAGTACTTTGAGTGATTGCATGATACGCACACCCAAAGCCCAATTTAAACGCCTTGAAATAGGCAAAAGCCTTATCCCATAACGATTTTCAATAGGGGCATCCTGCTTTTAATGTTGATAAATTGCACAGCCCCAAAAGTACAATTTCAACGCAAAGCGGCGAGGGACTATACAGCCCTTCGCCTTCTTGGCTTGGATAATTAGCGAAAATGGATAGGTTTGTCCACTGATAAATTAACCTTTTTTTGAATCAGATCCAAAAAACGGAATTACTTCAGCTCTACCTTACCACCAGCAGCTTCGATTTTCTGCTTCATTTCTTCGGCTTCTTCCTTCTTCACGCCTTCTTTCAAAGGTTTAGGAGCGCCTTCTACCAAGTCTTTGGCTTCTTTCAGACCGAGGCCTGTGATACCGCGAACTTCTTTAATAACTGCGATTTTGTTTCCGCCAGCTTCAGCCAAGACAACATCGAATTCGTCTTTTTCTTCAGCAGCTTCAGCGCCAGCAGCAGCCCCAGCAGCAGCAACAGCAACAGGAGCAGCAGCAGAAACGCCCCACTTCTCTTCCAACATTGTTGCAAGCTCAGCAGCTTCCATTACAGTTAGTGCAGATAGATCATCTACGATTTTTTCCAAATTAGCAGCCATGATATTTCTCCTTTTAGTGCTTCTAAATTTTAAAAACTTTTTAAATAAACTTTAATACGCTCTCTTATTCACCCTTAGCAGCATAAGCGCCAACAACGCGCGCCAACTGACCAGCAGGTGCTTGCAAAACGCCAGCAATCTTCGTAGCCGGTGCCTGAACAAGTCCAATAAGTTTGCCACGCAATTGATCGAGCGATGGCAATTTCGACAAGGCCTCAACGCCAGCAGCGTCCAAAACCTTTGAGCCCATTGAGCCACCAACAATAACAAGACGTTCGTTGTCAGAGGCAAATTCCTGTGTGATTTTTGCAGCAGCAACAGGGTCTTGCGAATATGTAATCGCAACAGGACCTGTAAAGAGGTCAATCAGACCTTCATAATCTGTGCCTTTAGCTGCAAGTTTCGCCAGTGTGTTTTTAACAACTTTCATACCAGCGTCTTCTGAACGAAGGCTTGAACGCAACTGAGTCATCTGAGTCACTGTCAAACCTGTATTTTGTGTCACAACAACAATACCGCTGTTTTTGAATTTATCATTCAAAAATTCGATTTGTTCCTGCTTTGCTTCACGAGTCATACTCATGGCATTTCTCCTAATAAAAAATAATCCAATAAAAAAGAGGCTCAACAGCCTCTATCCATGTTCAAAAAAGATAAGTGTTTTACAAGAGCATCTATAGAAGATGGTTTTTTGTAATTTACTCTCTTAATCTATGCAGGACTTATAAACGCCTACAGTCACGGACAAAGTTTGGTCGCATATAAAAGGGATAACGTCTGCTTGTCAACCCTTTTATCTGCTTAATTTAGATAAAAGCGTATTTGCCTAAATTAGGCCGCTTTCTTTTGATTACCCAATCCAAATTCAGATGGGTCAATCTTGATACCCGGGCCCATAGTCGACGTAAGTGTTACTTTACGCACATATGTTCCTTTAGCACCTGAAGGCTTTGCTTTCATAATCGCGTCAACAAAAGCACGGATGTTTTCATCCAGTTCTTTTTCCTTGAAAGATACCTTTCCAAGACCAGCGTTCACGATACCAGCTTTTTCAGCACGGAATTCGACAGCACCGCCTTTGGCCTCTTCAACAGCCTTGGCAACATCCATTGTTACAGTCCCAAGTTTTGGGTTTGGCATCAGACCCTTTGGCCCAAGCACCTTACCAAGCTGACCGATTAAAGGCATCATGTCAGGTGTTGCAATCAGACGGTCAAAGTCCATTTCGCCGCCTTTAATTTTTTCTGCCAAGTCTTCAGCACCAACAATGTCAGCACCAGCTTTTTTCGCTTCATCAGCCTTGGCATCTTTAGCCATCACAGCAACGCGGATTGTTTGCCCTGTTCCATTTGGAAGAACAATCACACCACGGACTGACTGGTCAGCATGACGTGGGTCGACACCCAAATTCATCGCAATTTCCAATGTCTCATCGAATTTACGATTTTTTGCTGCAGTTTGAAGATGCTTAAGAGCTTCTGACACTGTGTAGAGCTTTTCGCGGTCCAGACCTTCATATGCTTTTTGCATGTTTTTATTTTGCTTTGCCATGATTAACCTCCAACCACTTCGATACCCATTGAACGGCATGAGCCTGCGAGAATTTTCACAGCAGCCTCTACGTCATTGGCGTTCAAGTCAGCTTTTTTCACTTCTGCGATTTCCTTCAATTGTTTAACAGTCACTTGACCAACAACTTCTTGTGAAGGGTTATTCGCACCTTTTTGGAGTTTGGCAGCTTTCAAAATCAAATAAGTCGCTGGTGGCGATTTCATGATGTAGCTGAAAGAGCGGTCTGCATACACTGTGATCTTCACAGGAATAGGCATACCTTTTTCCATTTTCGCTGTGTCATCATTGAATGCCTTACAGAATTCCATGATGTTCACACCCTGCTGACCCAATGCGGGTCCGAGTGGTGGTGCAGGGTTTGCACCGCCGGCAGGTACTTGCAGGTTAATAAGACCTGCGATCTTTTTTTCCTTTTTGGCCATTTTTTCCTCCGTTGGCTAAAAAATCAACGTTTCGGTTTCGTGGTGCGGTTCCTGATGGCGGCTTGAGACAAGCCTTTACGAGGAAAACCTTCCACAAAATCGCGTCACCATATCCATGCGGTAACGCAATTGCAAGAATTTTGTCTTAGTTTTTTTGAAAAAGTAAGCGTGTGAGCCTTTAGGCCTTTTCAACCTGTGTGTAGTCCAGTTCAACAGGTGTTGCACGACCAAAGATAGAAACAGAGACTTTCAGCTTCTGTTTATCTTCATCAATCTCTTCAACGACCCCACTGAACGATGCAAATGGGCCGTCCGTTACCTTCACGTCCTCACCAACATCAAACATGACAGATGGACGTGGTCTGTCCACACCCTCTTGTACTTGTTGGATGATGCGCTCTGCTTCTTTCTGACTGATAGGTGATGGCTTGTTGTTAGCCCCTAGGAAACCTGTGACCTTTGGCAAATCTTTAACCAAGTGCCAAACATCATCAGTCATATCCAGTTTGGCCAGCACATAACCAGGGTAGAATTTGCGTTCGGCTTGAACCTTTTGACCGCGACGCATTTCAACAACCTCTTCGGTTGGAACCATAATGTCACCGATATGGCCCTCAAGACCTTTTTTCTCAGCTTTCTCGCGGATTTGATCTGCAATCTTGTTCTCAAAACCTGAATAAACGTGAATGACGTACCAACGCTGTGCCATGGTGAAATAATCCTTACTTTATAATTTACAATCCAAGTATCAGTTTAATGAAAAAGGACATAACCTGATCCGCTAAAAACAGAAACAATGCAACAATTGCAACCATGATAAATACAGCAATTGTCGACTTAACAGTCTCGTCCTTTGACGGCCATGTGACCTTCTTACCTTCGGCTTTGACTTCCTTGCTATATTCAACAGGCTTAAATTTTGCCATTTTATTTGTCCTTCTTTTTCATCTTTTCCCATGAACCCTGTAACCTTTTCAGGCGGGGTAAGTTCATACTCTATTGGGAATACACATGTCTTTAAATCAAAAACCAGTCAATATCCAGTGCTTTTTTAAAGAAGGGCTAAAAAATTATCGCTACTTATATAGATGACAAGAAACGCTTTGCATCATCATGGATGGCCTTAAGCTTCTCCTCATCCATTTTAGAGAGGTTATTGTAAACAAGCCCTAGACGCTGATTGTTTTCTAGCTTGCCCTTATGACGCGAGAGGAAATCCCAATAGAGATAATTAAATGGACACGCCTTATCTCCGTTCTTCTTACTCACACTATAAGAACAGTTTTTGCAGTAGTCAGACATTTTATTGATGTAAGTCCCGCTAGAGATATAGGGCTTGCTCGCAATCACGCCCCCATCTGCAAATTGCGACATACCCGACACGTTTGGAAGCTCCACCCATTCAAAGGCATCTGCATAGACTATTAAAAACCACTCATTAATCTCATCAGGATGAATACCTGCCAGAAGCGCAAAATTACCCAACACCATTAAACGTTGAATGTGGTGGGCATACGCATATTTCTTCGTATCTAAAACACATTGGCGCAGGCAATTCATTTTTGTCTGTCCTGTCCAAAAAAATTCTGGCAATTTGCGGTCAGCTTCTAAAAAATTCTCTTGGCTGAATTCTGGCATGCGGGTCCAGTACATACCGCGCATATATTCACGCCACCCCAAAATCTGGCGGATAAATCCCTCAACGGCATTCACTGGGGCATCCCCCGCCTCATAGGATGCTTCAGCCTTACGAATAATCTCCAAGGGTTTAAGCAACCCGCAATTCATATAAAATCCGATATGGGCGTGATACATCCAGGGTTCCCCTTCAACCATCGCATCTTGATAGTCACCAAAGGTTGGCAGCCGCTCCTCAATAAATTTGTCCAATGCGTAGAGCGCCTGATCGCGTGTGACGGCAAAATAAAAAGGTTCTAAGTCGCCAAAATGATCATCAAATTTGTCTGCGAAAAGCCTAAGCACCTTATCCGTAATATCGTCATTTTGCCCCATATAGGGTTTGGGAATATCCAGACCTTCTTTGGGTGGTTTGCGATTTTCGGAGTCATAATTCCATTGCCCGCCCTCAGGATCTTTTCCCTTCATCAACACATCATGCTTTTTGCGCATCATGCGATAGAAATACTCCATCCGCGCTTCTTTATAGTCTTTTTTCCAATCCTCAAATTCCTCGGGTTGGCTTAAGAATCTATCATCCTCTTTAATTTCAACAGGAATGCCAAAGCTATCCTCCCACGACTTCATCTCCTGCAAAACACGATATTCGCCTGGAAAGGTCACAATAATTTTATCGGGCTTCACCTTATCAACGGCGCGCTTCACCTCATTTGTAAACGAACCGGCATTATCCTTATCTTCATAATGGGTGTAGTGAATATTATACCCCTTCTCCTCTAACTCCTTTGCGAAGTGACGCATCGCGGAAAAGAGAAAGGCAATTTTCTTTTTATGATGTTTGACGTAGGTCGCCTCCTCGCGCACCTCGCACATCCAAAGCGTGTCAGCATCCTTATCGCAATCCTGAAGACTGGCCAAATCATGGGTCAGTTGATCACCAAGAATAAAACGAAGCACGCCCCCCATGCTCTAGCGCTCCAATTTTTGTGTGAGGAAAAAATAAAGCCTGTAAGGCAATCCAGCGAGCAGCTTCATGATAGAGGTAAAAATGAAGGGGAAGCGGATTTCAAAGCCAGATGATTCTAGTCCGTTAGCTAGCGCCTTTGCCGCCTTTTCAACTGAGATAATCATCGGCATCTCAAAATCATTTTTGGCGGTCAAATCCGTATCAACAAAGCCTGGTGATATCAGTTTAATGTTCAACTTTTCCTCCTCGGACTTCAGGCTTTGAGCGATATTCATAACGGCGGCCTTGGTTGCACTATAGGGTTGCCCCTGAGGCAATCCGCAATAGCCAGCAACACTGCCACATAGGGCAATCTGCCCCTTATGACGTTTTCTGTAATAAGGCAAAATCACATGAAGCAAGTTAAAGACACCGTTCAAATTGACGTTTGTGATGGCGTGTGTTTTTTCAATATCCAGTGCGCGGAGTGCCATCGGGTCATAAATAGCCGCCAGATGCACAACTGAGTCGATCGTTGCGAAGGCCTCACGCCCCGCCTTCATCGCCTTTTCAAGGGATTTAATGTCAACAACATCACAAGGAGCGGCCAAGGCCTCGCCTTCCAATTCTTTTACAAGCGACTTGAGCTTATCTTTTGAGCGGGCCGACACAATCAGCTTTGCACCGCGCTTGGATAATTCATGTGCAAGCGCACGTCCAATGCCTGAACTCGCGCCCACAATCCAGACAACCTTCCCCGTCATCTTACTCATTGGCGTTCCCCTCTCTTATATCATTAAAAAATGCGGTCATATCCGCAACGACGCTTGATTTGGATTTCAAGACCCACGAAAAAGCGCCCACTATGCCGACATGATCCAACTCGGGATAGATTTTGGTCTCCACCTGCCCGCCTTCTGCATTGATTTTATCGCGCAGTAAATTGAGATTACGGATATGGACAGTATCATCTTGTCCACCATATTGCAGGAACATAGGCGCTTCATTCCCGTCAATAAAGGTTGTGACCTGCATTTGCGGATAATTTTCAGGCGGTCCGAACATATCCTGCAAATCAGGCTCTTCTGGTTCAAAATCATAGGGCCCAGCCAGACCTGCAAATCCTTTGATAAGTTTTGCACTTCCGCCTGCCTCTTTCATGTAGTGTTCATCAGCCGCAAGGAGCGCCCCGATATGCGCACCTGCTGAATGACCCGCAACAAAGATGTCATTGGCATTACCGCTATAATTTTCAATATTTTCCGCAACCCATTGCACGGCCCGCGCCCCATCCTCAACAAAGGTTGGGAATTTGACTTGCGGATATTTGGAGTAATCTGGGATAACCGTGAGATATCCTTGCTTGGCAAGTGTTGTTCCGACAAAGGCATAATCACCGCGTTCGCCATAGCTCCAGCGCCCGCCATAGAAAAATACTATAACAGGATAAGCCTTATTTTGGCTATTTTGACGTGCAGGGATATAAATATCAAGCTTGTCAGTGGGCTTGTCGCCAAAGGCAATATCGCGCTTAATCTCGACGTCTGAGAAATGTGTCGGGAAATTTGCAACCGCCAAAGAGACCTCTGAGCAAGCCGTAAGAACAAAGCCTGTTACTGTAAGAGTGAGTGCGGTTTTCCAGTTTTTTCTTGTGTGTTTACCTTGCATGACTTAACTCAAATTGCATGACATCTGTGCGTCCAGATTTAAATTCAGCCATGCATGACGCAAGGTACATACGCCAGATGCGGATAAAAGGTTCATCAAAACCCAGTTCTTTTATCTTATCAATTTGAGCATCAAAGTTGGACAGCCACCGATCAAGCGTGCGCGCATAATCTTGTCCAAAGGGGAACACTCCACCAACGCGCAAACCTGCATGCTCCGCATATTTTCGGAACAGCTCAGGACTGGGCAGAAGCCCACCTGGGAAAATAAAGCTTCTGATAAAATCGCCACTATTTTTATATTTTTCAAAATCCGTATCACCGATTGTAATTGTCTGGATAACGGCCTTACCCTTTGACTTCAAATTATGGGCGACCTGATCAAAATATGTTTTCCAGTATTTTTGGCCAACCGCCTCGAACATTTCAATAGACACAATGTGGTCATACTGGCCTGCCTCGTGACGATAATCCTGATGTACGATGGTCACATTCTTGTGTTCTACGTTCCTTGCAACGGCATATTTATATTGCTCATCTGAAATGGTGAGACCCTTTATTTCAAAATCACCTTGTGTGCTGGCACGTTCGGCAAAGCCGCCCCAACCACATCCAATTTCGAGCAGGCGTCCTGATTTTTCAGACAGAAGCGAGGCAATGCGGTCATATTTATTATTCTGAGCGACAAGCAAATTCTGCTTATCCGTTTCAAACAAAGCTGAAGAATAGGTCATGCTGGGGTCAAGCCAGAGTTCGTAGAAGGCGTTACCCAAATCATAATGCGCATGAATATTTTTGCGACTGCCTGAGACAGAGTTTGGACGCAGAGCATAAAGAAACCGTGTCAGCGCGCTCATCAATTTTCCAGAAAAGAAAATACCCTCAAGGCGCTTGGCATTCATAACGGCAAAATCCATCAGCGCCCGAATATCATCTGTTTCCCAGTGCCCGTTTTTGTAATCTTCGGCAAAGCCTATATCGCCCTTGTAAGGGAGACGCGTAATGACAGACCATTTATCAATCGTAATATCAGCTTTTGGCCCTTTAAGCTGGCCTGCGAAATAATGCTTTTCCCCATCAGGGGTTGTTAGTAAGAGTGTCCCGTGCTCGACCTTTTCAAGAAGCTTCAGAATTTTCTGAGCGGTAAATTTTTCGAACATGTATAGAGTGCCTCTTCCTGTTTACTTACGTCTTTGTTTTGCGACGCTCACACGGGTTTCTTTTTGTGTTGGTTTAGATATGTATTTTAAACCTTTTAACGCCAGTTTCAACGCCTGCCAGTGAATCAATCCAATGGTTTTTAAGCTATTAAATGGATAAGCCCATAAAAACTTGTGATAGCTGACACGCGTCCAAGGGCGCAACTGACCCATAAGGGATGTTGCGAGTAACTTTGTGTTATCCTCGGCAAAGTAGTCAATCCAGCTCGCAAAATAGGTGTCACTTATCTTAAAGCGGAAATCATATCGGCCATGACGATGCATAAAAGGTGAGACGTGAAACACCTTTTCAGTTGTTGTCAGTGTGGTGTCATCAATCACGTTCCCCTCTTGAGGAACGCAAATATAGGTATGGTCCTCGCCAAAGGTATTATGCACCTCACACAAAATTGCACGGATGTTATCTTCCGTGTCATAGCAGAGCCAATAGCTAATCGGATTAAACCCATATCCCAAATAGCGCGGTGTTGTTATCAGCGTGATATCTTTGACGTTTTTCACCTTATGCGATTTGAGAATATCTTGCGCCCACTCGTAAAGAGTGCTGCCATCACGCGGCCCATGGTCAGCATCATAAAATGAGGTCACACCAAAACGATTATAAGCAATAGGGAGTTCATCTAATTTCTTTAAGGGGATTGCGACAAAGAAAGCATCATACACAAAGCCATTTTCCTTTGGCGCAAGACGCTTATGCATAACCTTACCCGTAAAAAGCGAGAACTCTATTCCCATGGAATATCAACCCCTATCTTGCGTGCAACATTGACGGCCGAGAGCAAACCATCCTCGTGAAAGCCATAGCGCTGATAGGCGCCACAAAACCATAAGCCACGTGTGCCTTGAATGGTATCAATCTGTGCCTGTGCCGTCACGGCAGCTTCATCAAATATAGGATGCGCAAACTCATGCGCATCCAGAATAGTTGCTGGGTCAGGTTGCGTGTCTGGATTAAGTGTCACAATTACAGGCGCATCACTTTCAAAATTCTGCAAATTATTCATCCAGTAGGAGAGCGACATTGCCTCGCGCTTGTCTTTCTCGGTGCGAGAGAGATACACCCAACTCGCCCAACAAGATGTGCGCTTTGGCATAAAAGTTTTATCTTGATGCACGATAACTTTGTTTTTTTGATATGAAAAGGCGCTTAAAATATTCTCTTCATCACTCATTTTATCCTGAATAATCTTAACAGCCTGATCCGCGTGACAGGCAAAAACAACCTGATCAAATAGCTCTGCCTTGCCATTCACCAACACTTCAAATTGAGCATCCTTTTTGCTGACCTCAGTTACTGCTGCGCTCGTTTTTACTCTGATAGGCATCGTATCAAGCAATTTTTGAATATAGGTACGCGAGCCACCCGAAACTGTATACCATTGTGGCTGGTCATTAATTGTGAGAAGCCCATGATTTGAAAAAAAGCGTAAGAAACTTCGTGCGGGAAAACCCAACATTGTTTCTGTTGAGCAGCTCCAAATAGCGCCCCCCATTGGCAAAATATAATAATCACGAAACCACTCTGAAAAACCATATCGCGTCAAAAACTCAGAAAGACTTTCCTCTGTCGGATTCTTTAGAAACCGGGAGCCAAGCCTGTTAAAGCGAATAATTTCAAAAAGCATGCGCAGAAATTGGGGTTTCAGAAAATTCGTCCAATTAGCAAAAATATTCCGCGATGTATATTCAAGCCAGGCATCCTTGATACTGACCCCGAAAGACATATCGCTTTTTTCATAGGGAATATTCAGATAGTCAAAAAGCCCAGTAAGATGAGGATAGTTGCGTTTGTTGAAAACAATGAACCCAGTGTCAACGGGCTGGGTAACTGTTTGAGTTTCCCTTTCAATAGAGACATGAATTGTTCGGCTGTGTCCGCCACAGGATTTATTTTTCTCAAAAAGAGTAACATCATGCGCCTTGGATAATAAATAAGCACATCCTAAACCCGAAATCCCCGACCCAATAATTGCAACTTTCAACGCTTAGCCCTTTGCTGTTTGAAAAACTAAACTATATGAAAGTCATGGAAAATCAAAAGAAGAATGTTGTTATTGTTGGCGCAAGCGGAGGAATAGGCTCGGGCTTTCTGTCGCGCTATTTAGAAGATCAATCTGTTGGTCATATTTTCACACTTTCGCGCAGCAAGCTGGATGATGAATTTCAGGAGAGCGAACGCCTGACCACGCTTGAATGTAATATCGAGAATGAAAAATCAATTGCAGATGCGGTTGCAAATATAACGGCCCCGCTCCATCGCGTAATTGTTGCAACGGGTATCCTGCACACAGATAAGGTCGACCCCGAAAAAAGTTTAAGTGATATTGATAAGGAAAATTTCGAGAAAATTTTTGCTGTCAACACACATGCCGTTGCCCTTTTGATGAAATATTTGTTGCCAAAGCTGGATAAAGAAAATCCTAGTGTTTTTGCGGCTCTCTCTGCGCGTGTGGGAAGCATCTCTGACAATCATATCGGGGGATGGTATGCTTACCGCGCTTCAAAGGCCGCACTCAATATGTTGATTAAAACAGCCTCGATTGAGCTCAAGCGTAAAAATGACAACGCTGCGATTATTGCGCTTCATCCCGGTACCGTTGATACACAACTTTCAAAGCCATTTCAGAATTACGTGAAGGAAGGGCATCTTTTTACTGTTGAACATGCAACATCCAAGATGAAAGATGTTATTGAAAAAACACAGGCCAGTGATACTGGCAAAATCTTTGATTACGCAGGAGATGAAATTCAACCATGAAGAAACTTCTTACATTAGGGGCTGCGACATTTCTTTTGAGCGCCTGCATTGGCTCGGGGAAAAATACTGATATTAAGGTTGTTGATGCAGAAACATTTCCAACCATTACTGGCATAGATTTGCTGGGTGATGAAAAAGAGTTGCCCGCCTATTTCGAGGGTGACTTTAATATTGTGACCGTTGCTTTCCAGCAACGCCAACAGGAAAATGTGAATACATGGATTAATGCACTTGAGCCAATGCTGGGCGAAAACGAGAACCTGCGTTTTTATGAGTTGCCCGTCATCTACAAAATGAACCCGCTTTTCCGTACATGGATCAATAATGGGATGCGCTCTGGCATTCCTGACGAGGCTGCACGCAAGCGCACCATTACCGTTTACACAGATCGTGCCAAGTTTTATGACACCATGGATATGCAAGAAGGTAACATCTATACACTTCTTCTCAATGGAGAAGGGCAGATTTTATGGCGCACTAGCGGTGATGCGACAGAGGAAAAGCTAGAAAATCTTTCCCGCGCCATTGCTGATGCCCAATAAATCAAATTTACCCGAAAAAACATGTCCTGTTTGCAAGCGCCCCTTTTCATGGCGCAAAAAATGGGAGCGCGACTGGGACAATGTTGTCTATTGTTCAGAACGATGCCGACGTAAAAAAGACCTCACAAACGCTTAAGCTTTTTTCTTCACTTGCCGTGCTTTTGCCTCTTTAAAACGGATGGGCGCAACTGGCATTTCTTCCTTGTAAGTATGCGTGACATAGGGGAATGGAATTTCAATACCTGCCTTATCAAGCGCCGCCTTCACAGATTTGATAACTTGCGCACGTGATTTAAACAAATCAACAGGTTTGGACTCTGCCCACCAGCGAATGGTGAAATCAACACTTGATGAATTAAACTCGCTAGCAAAGACTTGAACCTCTTGCTTTTTATCGAGCAAATCAAGCCCTTCCAATGCCTTTAGAATAACCTTCTCGGCCTTTTCTAAATCAGTGTCATAAGATACGCCACAGACAAGGTCGAAACGACGCTTTTTGCTCTCTGTCAGAATGTAAACAGGATTTTTAAAGAGGATGCTATTGGGCACCATAATGAGTTGGTTGTCGGATTGGCGCAGTTGCGTATCACGGATATTGATTTTTTCAATTTTACCAAGCATGCCTTCGCATTCAATGAAATCACCAATACGCATATTACGGCGCAGCATAATCATAATACCAGCTAGGAAGTTTTCAAAAATATCCTGAAAGGCAAAACCAATGGCAATTGACCCAAGACCAAGACCAGCCAGAATTTTAGCAGGCGTCAAGCTTGGCATGATGACGGCCATAGCAATCAACACACCCAAGACCCAAATTGCAATGCCTATTAAAGTGCTAAAAAGACTTTTGAGTGAGGCACGTAATTGTGATTTATCAAGGATTTTACCGAGTAAGAATTTAGCAACTTTATTAACGACAGATGTCATAAACAGAACAACAAGCGCTATCCCAAAAAGTGGCAGCATTTTGACAAAGGCCACCCACATTTCTGTTGTTTGTTCAGTTAACGGCTCTAAAAATCCCAAATCCATGCGTCACTCCTTTTTTATGAATCTCTTATTTATAACAGGACCATAGCATAATAGTTCCGAAAAAGAGTGCTACTGCTTCACATAGGCTTTCTTGAAATCAGTAAATGAGAGTGGTTTTGTGAAGATATAAAGCCCAATAGGTATCCAGAAAAAGAGCCATTCAATGCTTAAATTAATTATATAGCCCCCCATATCTGTGAAGCCGACAAGGCCGCCAAATAAGACAAAGGCCAAAGGAATAAACTTGGCGCGAACAACTGCGTGAAAGGCACCTTGAAGGGCGGATGTCATTGCCAACACAAGAAAGAATACATAACCAGCAAACCCAACAGTAACCAATGTGCTTAAATAAAGATTATGCGGATGCCCAACATCCCATTTTAAAACCGTATCGTAAAATTTTCGCTTCGTTTCTACGTGATATTTGAGCTTTGCTCCTACGCCATAACCCAAAAAGAGTTTTTCTTTTACGTCTTCAATCGCCTGTGTCCAAATTTGCAAGCGACCATTATCAAGCCTATTCTGCATAGAGAGTGTGTCACTGGATGAGAGCCAAATTGTTGTTCCTAACACTGTCACGCACATCAAAACTGTAAACATTGTTTTGAAACGCTTTTTGAGAAGCATCAGCAAGAAGATTGTTGCTGACAAAGCCAGTAACGGCCCGCGCGAGCCTGAAAGAAAAACGGTCAAAACAAACAAAAAGACGAAGCTGTATTTCACCCAAACCTTATCCCGAAATAGCATAATATCCTTTGGCAAAAGGAGCGCTGCCAAAGTGGCTATAGAGAAATACATGCCCAGTTGCACTTCATTAGATGTGCGGTTAAAGCCCACCATGCGAGATAATTTCTCAGTATCTGCATATTCCCTTACATATTGAAAAAGAATGAACAGCGCCGAGACAGATGCCACCGCGCACATAAACGACATCAAGTGTTTGAAACAGCTATCATATTTTTTACACATGAGCCCAAAAGACAATGTGAAAACGGGAATGAAAACCAATAGCTTTGATTTTTGAAAAATGCGCTCTGCATCAAGGTCTGCTGACCATGCAAGTGATAGCACAGAAAAGCCAAGATAAGTGAACATTGCCCAAAAGAGATATTTGAATGTTATTTGGCTCCATGCCCTTTGATGAATGAGGTGTCCCAAACAAATCGGCAAGGCCAAATACATGAATAAACGATGTAGGCTGGTGTCAAAGATGAAAAAACCGCCACAGATAACTGCAAAAAGAACAAAGAGCACTTTTTCATAGAAAAAGTCCATCTCCGTAAAAAGCGAAGGCGCCAATTTTGTTTTTAATTTTGCTGCAAATGACATAGCAAAAAGTGTCTATCACGTTTTGGCGTCAATCAAAACCTGATTGAGCCAGATATCGGCAATTTTATCCCATGCATAATCCTTGCGTGTTTGAATGGCATTAGCCGAAAAGCATGCCCACAAAGCATCATCATGCATAAGCGTGATGAGATAGTTGGCTAACTTTTCCTCATCCTTCTCAATAAACCCAGTCTCATTATGAATGACACGGTCCTGCAAAGCACCAATACCTTGGGTTACAACAGGTGTGCCCGCCGCTTGTGCCTCGGCTGCAACGAGACAGAATGTCTCGTCTTTATGCCCAAAATAAAACAGCGCACGCGCCTCGGACAATAAATCAATGACCCCGCGGCGCGTCTTTTTCGGCAGGATAAAAATATTATTTTGATCAAGTGTCGCATTTGAAAAGTCAGAAAGGGCTGGATCATCGCGTTTTGCTAAAATTTCAAGCGCCGCTTGCGGACATTTGGGATGTACATATTTAATCCAGCAGGTAATTAATTCTTTCAAATGGCGATAAGGCTGTGAGAAAAAGACAGCCTTTTTGGCCCCTGGCACATTGCGTTTTTCTGGCAAAGACATGAACACTGGGTCAAGCCCGTGCGGTACAACGCTTGTCCCAGAAAAAGGCAAATATTTCGATGTCACAGATTTCTGTTGATGACTGACAAAGACACCATGTGGACGAAATTTCAAGAACGCCCAAAGGCGGCGTTTCTTTATCACTTTTGCAAAAGATATTGGATTATGTAGCCAGAGATAGGTTTGTGTGTTCTTGGTCAAAAGCATTTTCGGCACACGCATAAAACAGGTTGGATCATTGTTGGAAATGATATGGGTGAAAGGTGCGCTTTCACCCTCCAAAGAATTAACCCAGTTGACCCCTCTTATTTTTGAAGGCTTATGTGTCCCGTTCCAAACTGTGACATCGCATGCCTTGTTCGCCAAATGCGTACTTAAGTGGATGGTAACAGATTCAATTCCACCGATAGGCTTTGTCTTGGGCGTGTCGGCATCAAAATCACTGAAATTCCCGTCTATAAAGAGGATACGTTTTTGTTTAGCCACCATAGACAGTTGTATCCCAAGCGTAATCTTGTGTTGGCTTTACAGAAAAGGCGCAATCAATCATATATTGGCAAATCTTTTCGACATCAAACATATCATGGGCTAATGTGTGCGCACGTTCAGCCGTTTGCTTGCGCAATGCGTCATCACCGTGAAACTTCAAAAGCTTTTCAGTCAGGTCTTCGACAGAGCGGTAGGTGACAATCGCATCCCCAAACAACTCCTGAAAACGTGGACCCTCATGAATAAATGTCAAAAGTCCATTTCCCAAATATTGCGAAAAACGGTCCGAGGCGTATAAATATTCGTTATTGGTTTTATTCAAACAAAGCCCCATTTTGGATTGCGCAAGCAGGTCATAATAATCAGCACCAAACACACGGTCCTCTTGCCCTGCACCAATAATACGGGTCGTCACGTTTGAGATTTTCGGCAATAAATCGGATATAAGTGCCTGGCGGTGGTCCTCCCTATTATGCAGAACGCTGCCTGCGAAAAAGAGGTCGATTGGTAAAGTGTCTTGCCCAAAATTGCGATGCACGTCTATGGCCTTGTCAACTGGATTAGGAATATGTGTGACCTTCGTCTTCTTACTGGAAAAGGACTCGAGGGACTTGCCCGCTGTTGTAATGAAAGTCCAATCCACATGATCAATGCGATTGCTGAGATCATCTCTATTTTGCTGATAATTCAGTGGGTCAACATTGCGGTAAATTATTGGCGTATCAGGTAGTTTCTCACGCAATATGCCCAACGTGTCATTAGTGACCAATGTGCAATGTCCCAAAATAATCAAATCAGGGCGATAGGCGACACAATCCTTTACCAATTTTTGGTTCATGGATTTGCGCCCAAGCTTGCTAGAATTGAAAATAGTTGAGGCACGCGCCACATCGCGGTCATTAAAGGCATAGAAAACATGGCCCAACCTTGTAAAGCCGTTCAACATGCGTTGTGGGATAAGATAATAGCGATCCGCATTATGGAACCCTTGGCACGACCCGATATAAAATATTTTAAGATGCGCTTTGACCATAGCTTCCCAGTTTAGCGAAAAGTTCTTAACTGACAACCACGAACAGTGCCATATATTTTTTAAAAAACTGTAATTATTCTATTTACGTGAGAATCACTTTCAGATATAGAGTGCCGCATAATCAAAACGCCAGTAAAACTGCTGGTTTTTCTTACATAACGGATCACAAAATATGAGCTCAACATTTGTCGAATTTTTTGCAGGTAGCATGCCCTTTTGGGGAGCCTTTTCTATTGCCTCAGCAACGCTTCTTGCTGTGCTGCTGAATTATCGCAATACAAAGAAGACAAATCAAAAGGCACTTTTGCGCAAAAGCTCAAGCTTTAGCTCTGCACTTGCCTCCGAGCTGATCGATAACTCTCATAATTTGATGGATTTGTATTTTCAGCTACAAAATCTGTCTAAAAAGAATATCACCGTTAATTACAAAAAGCTTAGCCTATCGGCCTATGAGCGCTTACTTGACCAGATTGGTGATTTGGGGCCAGATCTGTCCTTCATGATTGTGGATGCCTATGGCGATATTGCCCGTCTAAAGTCGCGTTTAGACATTCGCACATCAAAAGAAATCAAAGAAATGCTAGATGACTTACTGCCTGACATTCAAACGGTGCTGATTAAGGCCACATCCGCTTCAATTGTCATGTATTTTTATGCTGATTATCTGTGCGGCAAAAAATGGCTCAAAATCATAGAGAAGCAGCGTTACCTCTGGTTTGAACAATCTTTGGAAGAATTTATGAGCTATGCTGGAAAGGTCGACATTGAATCTGGCTTCATTGATATAGAAGCACATCAGGACAAAACGCTTTTGCAACGTGTCAAAAACACAGAAGATAAAAAATATGTTCAGGACATCATTAAAGTCTATAAGACGACTTACGCCAATATTCAGACCTGTGAACAATGGCGGGCTCAGCTCATGTTACGTGCGTTTTATTTCAAAATTAAAAACAGGCTTTGCCTCATTTTGAACGCCGAGGCTGACATTTACGACAAAATGTCAGAAAAACGCTTTAAAGAATTTTTATCTTAAGTTAATCGCTTAAATAAAGATCCCGAATAAGAGGTTTTTCTGGGTCGATGGCATAGCCGCTAAAATCTTTGATACCTTCTTCCTTTAGAACGTCTTCATCAATATAGAAGTTGCCTGTATTTGCAGGTTCACTGCTGTTACGCTTCAAAATTGCATAGGCTGCATCTGCAACAATCTCTTCACTGCGACAATTTTCAGGCTTTATATTGCCTATCATTTTCATGGCCGCCGTAAAGATAAGGGTTTGCGGCCATAACGAATTGGCGGCAATGCCTTTATCTTTAAATTCTGCAGCCAGTCCAATCGTACACATGCTCATCCCATATTTAGATAACGTGTAAGCCGTATGATTTTCAAACCAGCGCGGCGATAAATCAATTGGAGGCGACAAGGTCAGGATTTGTGGATTATCCGCTTTCGCAAGATAGGGAAGTGCCTTTTGTGCTGTCATGTATGAACCACGCATATTCACCTGATTCATCAAATCAAAGCGCTTCATTGGCGTTTCACACACGCCCGCTAAAAAGATGGCGCTGGCATTGTTAATCAAGATATCAATACCGCCAAATGTTTTGACTGTTTGGTCAATGGCGGCCTCAACCTGAGTTTCATCACGAATATCCATTTGGACGGCAAGGCCTTTGCCACCTGCTTCTTCAATCTCTGCAACGGCTGTGTGAATAGTCCCCTCAAGTGTAGGGTGTGGCTTATCTGTCTTAGAGGCGATTGTAATATGTGCGCCGTCTTTCGCCAGACGTTTAGCAATAGCCAGCCCAATCCCGCGACTGCCGCCTGTTATAAAAATCGACTTCTCTTTGAATATCATTGTAACCCCACACTTTTCTCTGCTTACCTCTTTAAATTAGAGCGGTGATTGTGTTTCTCTGCAAGATAAAATTTTCTTGGAACTCTGAGCCCTTCTCCCTTGTTGTCACCATGCAAATAAAAAAGGAGAATATTATGCGCGCATTTGGATTTGGAACTCAGGCAAAAGATAAAAAATTAGAGCCCGTGGTATTTGACCGCCAAGACGTGCGCGCTGGCGAAGTTGCCTTTAAAGTGACCTATTGTGGTGTGTGTCATTCCGATGTGCATCAGGCACGTAATGATTGGCAGAACTCGCAATATCCATGCGTCCCGGGTCACGAAGTCGTTGGCGAGGTAACAAAAATTGGTGAAGGGGTCACGAAAGTCAAAGTCGGTGATGTTGTTGGTGTTGGGTGCATGGTCAATAGCTGTCAGACATGTGATCATTGTGAAAATGATGAGGAAAATTACTGCTCAGGTCCTAAGAGTTGCACACTCACTTACAACGGGCCTAAAAAGCCAGACGGCACAAACACATATGGCGGTTACACAACACACCTTATTGCACGTGAAGAATTTATCTTAAAGATTCCAGATAACCTCGACCCGAAATATGTAGGACCAATCATGTGTGCAGGCATCACAGTATATTCACCAATGCGCCACTGGAATCTAAAAGAAGGTCAAACACTTGGGGTAGCGGGTATCGGTGGACTAGGTCACATGGCCATCCAAATTGGAAAGGCATTAGGTGCTGAAGTCGTCGCCTTCACACGTAGTGAAGACAAAAAAGACGAAATATTGGAGATGGGCGCCGATAAAGTTGTTATTTCAACAGATGATGACCAGATGAAAGAAGCGGCACAAAGTCTCGACATGTTGATCAATACAATCCCAGTTCCCCATGATATTGCCCCTTATATTGACCTTATGAAAACAGATTCAAACATTATTATTGTTGGAAATATGGTCAGCTTTCCTGAGTTTTCACCTGGCCCACTTGTGTTTAACCGCATTACACTTGGTGGCTCTCTCATTGGTGGTATCAAGGAAACACAAGAAATAATCGATCTCTGTGCCGAGCATGACATCACACCGAGCGTAAAAATGATTTCAATTGACGACATCAATGATGTTTTTGACACGTTAGAAAACGGAAACGCAGAGGGACATTTCAGACACGTGATTGATATGAGCACGCTTCACAATCACGATGCTGTTAAAAATGATAACGCCGAGACCATCCCCGACCCAGACCGCGGTGATGTTGTTAATCGGAACACTTAAAAGCGCTTTTGTTTGATTTATGAAGGTAAGGAATTGTACTGCAAATTGCGAAACATAATACAATTGCAGGACCAGCCGATAAATCAAACAAATAGGACATTGCAAGCCCCGAGATAAATGCAGAGAGGGAAATAACATAACCCCAAATCAATTTATTTGTCTGCATACTGACAATGCCCAGAGCAGGAAAAATGAGGCTTGCAAAAACAAGGTAAATACCAATCAAATTCACTGAAAAGGGAATGGCTAGCGCGAAAAGCGGATAAAAAAGTCTTGCACGATGCGCTTGGAAAAATGTCCAAATAAAAAACATAATTAAAAAAAGCGGCCCTATCATTAGCGCATCTTTCCAAGACACCCAAAGGATTTGCCCTTCAAGGATGTCCTTTACACTTTCCCCACCTGTTGGGCTACTACTGACAATGAGAAGAGCCAAACTTGCAGCCAATACGAATGCACATCCAATAAGCGGTTCCTGATAACGTCCTGAGCGTTTCTCAAGATATTGAAAAAACAAGGCACACATAAAGGCGAGTGCAAGCCCGGTGGCAATTTCACCGTAAAGGCTTATATAGTAATACTCCTCACGCGCGATGAATTCTTTAAAGAAAATCATGCCCAACGCTGCAAATTGTGCGACAGCCAAATCTAAAAAAATAATGCCACGCTTCAAAACCTCTTGCCCAAGCGGCACATGAAGAATTGAGATAATTGCCCCAACGACGAACGCAGGAAGAAGTAAGATCAGAATACCTGCATCAGCGCCCATTATGCCCCCTTCAATTTCGTAATCGTTTGTTCAAAAAGCATTTCAAGGTTAGTTGCCTTTGCATCACCCCCCACCGTAAAAGGAAGTTGCACAACAGGGATACTCGTTTTATCAGAAAGCCATTGTGCTGCATCACCATCCTCATATGGCGCGACTAGAATGGCTTGGACAGACGCATTATCAACACGGGCTAAGACAGCCTCCAAATGCGCCGCTGTTGGTGGAACACCTGGCTTTGGTTCAAGCGTTGCAATGACATCCATACCCAACCAATTCAAAAGGTATGACCAAGCATTATGATACACGACAACTTGCTTACCTTTTAATGAGGACGTATCACCTACCCATTTTTGCGATAAGTTTGCCCATTTCTCTTTAAAACGCGCAAGATTAGACTGATAAACAGCCATGTTCTCTCTATCGATAAGAAGGAGACGTTCAGCTAACATCTCTGCAATAATATCAATATTACGCGGGTCAAGATGGACGTGCGGATTACCTTCCGGATGGACATGGCCTTGTGAGCGGTCGGCATTTGCCATCACATCCAGTTTCTCAACATAATCTGAGGCCATCAACCATCCAATTGATTCTTGCTGCACATCTCTATCCCCTGCCTTACGCACCAGAAGGGGAAGCCATCCTTGTTCAAGTGAGGCACCAGAACAAAAGACAAGGTCTGCCTTGCGCATGGCTGTAAGCAGGCTCGGCTTGGCCCGCACAAAATGCACATCTTGCGAGGCCGCTGTTGCAACAGTAATAGAGACATTGTCGCCGCCAATTTCCTCGGCAAGTGCGCCCCATTCTGGGGCACACGCAAAAACATTAACCTTGGCAAAGGCTTGGGACGACCAACAAACACTAAAGGCCAGAACAAATAAAAGAATAAAATTTTTCATATTTAAACTGTCCTTTCTTTAAAAGGCATGCGCGCCATGCGCACCAATGCTCATGATATATTGCAGCATGATTTGATTATCATTCTGACCATCTGCCAACTCCTCGTGATTATACTGCAGACGTGCACGCGAAAATTCACTATTTGTCCAGTCAATCATAGCCGTTCCACTCCATGGGTCGTGGCCCTCACTATCAAGTGCGCTACCCGCCAGACCTGCTGGCGTATCGCCCGCATAAAGCTGCGCATAGCGTGCGCCAACGCGCCATTTTGGAAGAAACTTGTATACAGTTTGTGCGTACCAACCGCTTTGAGCGTCATCATAATCAACAACGCCTGTACCAAAATCAGTATCCTCATAAGTCCCGTTTTCATCGCGATAGAAATATTCACCTTGCAGAATAATTTCCTGCTCGGCGCTATTTCCAGTCGGAGCTATAACAGCGCGTCCATCAAGAATATATAAATCACTATCACCTTCAAAGGTAACAGTATCTTCATTGGCCTCACGACTCACATCATTCGCCTGAAGCGTTGAGGCACCAATACGCCAGCTTGTATTATTACCAATATCACCACCGACACGACCATAGGCCGTCCACGCGCCAATATCACTTCCCTCGGCACCGCCTCCGGGAAAATCACTCCCTCTAAAGGCACCCGCACCTATTTCGGTGTAAAGGTCGGTTGGTAAAATCATGCTTATTTGGACACCGTCATCATTATAGTTGCTATCCAAAAACGCACGGTTTGGCAGTGGTCGATCAGCAAAGTCATCTGAATGCGCGTGATGAGAATTCAAATATCCAAGCTCTGAGAAAAAACGTCCTGCCTTAGCCTGCATCCCATAGGGAAGTGCAAGCGTTTCAACATAAGCCTCCTCAAGCTCAACCTCCAAATCACCTTCATGTTCATGAAGAGCAACAGTTGACGATGCACGGAAAAGATTATCAACGCTCGCTGAAAAATTAAGTTCTGTTTCATCAATGCCCAGACCTTCTTCACCGCGCTCGCCCTCCTCGCCAATGGCAAAACCAGCAAACTCACCTGAATCATTTGAAAATGATTGATATTGCCCTTGCAAAATCACACCAATTTCTGGATTGAAACTGCTGTTATTGATGGGACGTTGTGCTGTCGCTGGACGCGCTGATGGCTGTACAGATGTCACGGCAACAGTATTTGCCTGCATTGTATTTGCTGTACTTTGGCGCGTTTCTATTGCTTCCAACTTACCTTCAAGCTCGTTTATTTTTGCTTCATAAGTCGCTTGCATTTTTGCAATTTCAGCACGCAGTAGTTTGAGTTCTTCGTCAGACGCTGCGAACGCAGGTGAGACATTAAGTGCGGCAACACTAACGGCCGCCAGTAAAAGTTTTTTAGACATGGGATATGTCCTTTCTTAATCTGAAAATTTAAATAAAAAAATTGGGATTAAGAAAGATGCGGGGGTGCACGTGTGCGATAGGACGCGTGGGCTGTTCTTTTATGCACTGCAGCATTCCGCCAGTGATAAGCAAAAGAGATCGCTATTGTCTGATTTAATAAAACAGGGGAGGCATTTAATGCAGAGAGCAACTGATGCGTATTGACGCATATTTGGCACTCATGATTTAGAGACGTTTTTTGTTCGTTGCGGTCTTTATCATGGTTATCATGGGAGACCTCTATCGACTGTAAATCCGACATGGCATGCACAGCATTGTGAAAGCCCGCAAAAATTTGGGCAGACACAAGTGCAACAATTAAAGCCAATAAGATGGATTTACGCTTAAGCATAGATGACGCATTAGCAGAAAAAAAAGAGTAAGGCAATTATCAATAAGCACGGGTCAATTAACATAAAAGCTTGACCAAAAGTGTAAATTGTTTAAATAGGATATATCATTTTAAATTATCGGAGAGGATAAATCTATGCGTAGAATTGGAATGGCACTTGCCCTTGCAGCATCACCCTTGATTGCATCATGTGGTGAGACCCCTGAAGAAACAGCACTAGTTGAAGAAGTAGTGGACACACGCACGCCGGAAGAGCGCGTTGAGAGCATTGTAAGTAGCGGCATCTATTCAAGGCGTTGCAATTACCTTGCTGAAGGCGCAGGAGACGTAATCCGCGCTGAAGAATATTCCGACAAAGCGTCGCTCAGTGCCCGCGAAAACTATTTTGCCCGTCAGGATTTCAACACAGCAAGAGATGCGCGTGCCGCTGAAGCTGAGCAAACAGCCAAAGATAGCTGCTATGAGGACAGATTGAAAAGTGAAGCAAATGGAGACATCGAACTTGAAGAGCAACTTTTAGAAGTCTATCGCAATCGTGGAAATGCAGAAGCTACACCCTCATAAGTTTTCTAAAATTTGAGAATTTAAAAAAGCCCGATGTAATTACATTGGGCTTTTTTTATAGTGTGGGCGAAGGCTTTGGCGTAGTATGCCGTAAAAAGGTCGCCCATGAAAAAGCCTCTATTTCGATTTTTGCCGCTTATCATCCTTGTCATTGCCATTGCTGTGGCTTACGCCTTTGATTTGCATCATGCGCTGAGCCTTGAAAGTTTGAACGCACAAAAAGACAAGTTTCAAGCACTTACAGAAACGCATCCTATTCTTGCTCCCATTATCTTCGTTGCGCTATATACGGCGTGCGTTGCACTTTCCTTGCCTATTGCGACCTTACTGACGCTGCTTGGTGGATTTTTATTTGGATTGGCGGCAGGCACACTTCTTGTGGTCATAGGCGCAACACTTGGAGCAACGATCGTTTTCCTGATAGCCAAAACAGCCCTTGGCGAAACATTGCGCGAAAAGGCAGGCCCTTTTTATAAGAAGATTGAATCCAACATGAAAGACAATGCCATTGGCTATCTTTTATTCATGCGCCTTGTACCGCTTTTCCCCTTTGTGGCCGTGAATGTCGTGCCAGCACTTTTTAACGTGTCGTTGTCCGTTTTCTTCTTTACAACCTTCTTTGGGATTATTCCAGGCAGTGCCGTTTATGTTTATTTCGGACAGCAGCTTGGTGCCATTGACTCACTTGGTGATATTATCTCGCCATCTATGCTATTAGCGTTTGCATTGTTGGGTCTCTTTGCACTCATCCCAACACTCTATAAACAACTTAGAAATCGCAAAGCGCGGGTAGCCACATCATGAGCAAAACTAAAATTAAGGCCGATATTTGTATTATAGGTGCGGGCTCTGCAGGATTATCCGTTGCGGCAGGCGCAGCGCAGTTGGGACTAAAAACTGTTCTGATTGAACGCGATAAAATGGGCGGTGATTGTTTAAACACAGGATGCGTCCCATCAAAAGCATTATTAGCCGCAGCCAAACGTGCGCATATCGCGCAAAAAAATGATATTGCAGGTATCAAAACCGCTGCACCAAAAATTGATTACGCGAAAGTGAAAGACTATGTCGCCAGCAAAATAAAGGTCATTGAACCTCACGACTCACCAGGGCGTTTTCGCAAGCTCGGCGCCAATGTCATTTTAGAAGAAGCGCGCTTTGCCAACAAGAACATCGTTGAAACAGAGAACCATATCATTAAGGCTCGCAAATTTGTGATTGCCACAGGTGGGCGTGCGGCACTTCCCCCTATTGAGAGTTTGAATAAAGAGAAGGCGTTCACGAATGAGAGCATTTTTGACTTAAAAGAAAAACCAGAGCATCTGCTGATTATTGGAGGCGGGGCGATCGGCATCGAAATGGCTCAGGCCCATGCACGTTTGGGATGTAAAGTTAGTTTATTCGAGGCCGCGACAATACTACCACGCGATGACACGGAAAATGTCAAAATTCTGCGCGATATCCTGACTGAAGAAGGCGTTAATATTATCGAGAAGGCGCAGGTAAAGGAAATTAAACACACCAACAAGCGCGTGAACGTGACCTACAAACATAAAGGTAAGAACCATGAAATAACGGGTTCGCATCTTCTGATGGCCGCGGGACGTCAAGTCAATGTGCAGGGTTTGGGACTTGACAAGGCTGGCGTTGATTACACGAATAAAGGCATTGAGGTTGACGCGCACTTAAAAACCTCAAACCGACATATTTTTGCCATTGGTGATGTCATTGGTGGGCCACAATTTACACATGTTGCAGGCTATCATGCTGGACTGATTATCCGTCAGGCCTGCTTTGGGCTGTTCTGGACAAAGGTTGATTACAAGGCACTGCCCTGGGTGACTTACACCGACCCAGAATTGGCGCAAGTTGGCCTAACAGAAGCCCAAGCACGTGATACATATGGACAGGATGTAAAAGTTGCGACCGCATCCTTTGTTGAGAATGATCGCGCTATTACCGAAAGCCAGACAAAGGGGCAATTGCGCGTCATCACAGATAAAAAGGGTACTGTATTGGGTGCGTCCATGGTCGGGGCGCAAGCAGGTGAGCTTATTCAATTATGGGGCCTTGCCATTTCAGCAGGACTGAAGATAAGCGCTGTGGCTGGCATAATTTCACCCTATCCGACCTTTAGTGAAATCAATAAACGTGCAGCTGGTGCGTGGTATACGCCTAACCTATTTAGTGACAAGACAAGGCGCATAGTAAAAATTCTAAAATATTTCGGATAATCGCATGACCGCCGAGCCGCATATCAAAAAATACGTTCAGCTGACAACAGAGCCGCTAGAGGCGCTCATTGAAAATGGTCATGGCATTGATTTCCGCCTTGATGAACCTGCGTGGCAGGATATCCATAATGGTGACATCATCCAGTTTTGGGAAGATTTGTCAGGATGGGACAAAAAACCCGCGTCAAATGCGCGACGCGTCACTGTAAGAATTACTGATATTTTTCGTGCAGCATCTTTTTCAGAACTAATGGAAAATCTTCCAGAGGACTTCGCACACGGGGCGAATAAAGGCAGTGTTATTCAGGATTTGAGACAATGGTGGACATCCGAAAAAGAAAAAGAAACAGGTGTACTTGGCTGGCGCGTGACTGTTATATAAATTCTTGAACTTACTGACTACACAAACGCTCGTTATAAGAACACAAATTATAGAAATCAACGACAGGTTTGGTGATTTTTAGCTGCTTAGCTTCTGTTAATCTGACCGCGGCGTCACGCTCAGCACTATCGGATAAAATGCGTTGCGCTTGCGGCATAATTTGTTGCTGCTCCATCTCACTTTCGCTATTTGTACTGGCGTCAGCAACCATCACAGGCGTACGCATCTGATATTCTACACTTGGTGGCAGTTGTTCCTTGCCATTCACAGAAAACGCCCCATTGATAAAGTTAAAGAAGTAGCCAAGTGGGCTTGTCAGTGACCCTTGTGAAATCTTGATAATTCCAGAATTTGTATCTGTAAAAATCTTGTTAAATGTTGGTGTTCCAGAAACAACGCCACCCAGCGGATCGCCAGGAACAAATCCCGTGACTGTGTAGCTGTAATTTATCGGTACATTTGGATTTGTTTGAACAAAACTATTTGCCTTGAAGGTCAAAGTTGGCCGATTTGCATAGATAAAGCTGTCACCGAAGCCCATCGCAATGGAGGCAGGCGGGTCACCAGCATATGTTCTGTTATAAAGATTTCCGCCTGTCAGTCCGCCTTTATTCACATTCGCAGTATTATCAAGATAGATAAGATAGCGTCCTGTTCCTGGATTAATCGCGCCGACACCATGCGTATTATCAAAGCTATTTGCGACCATAACGACTGAATTTCCAGCGCCACTTACATTGAGAGGACGTCTTACTTCAATATTATTATTTGCCTGCATAAAGACACTGTTATTGGCCGTAAGAAGGTTTGAAACAATATTATTTCCATAGACTTCTAAGTCAGTCGTGTTTGCACTCACATCAACTGAATTCAACGTTACTGTTCCAGAAGGCGTTGCATCATTTCCTAGTATCAGTTTGTTTGCATTAAGAAGGGCAAGCTCAGCATCTGTCATATGAAAAACGCCAGAAGGTGCTGTAACTGTACCCAGAAGCATATTTGTACCAGCCGTTGCAGCACGTAAGGTAACATCACCCGTTGTGACAAGTGTTCCTGCCAAATCAACATCATCGGCGATAAGCGCAAGATCGAATGCCCCGCCAGCAATGCCTGTTGGGCCTATATCAATGAGGCTCGCGCCCGCATTAAAAGTCGTATTGCCAATCAAATTAAAGTTATTAATTGTGTTATCAATAACGATGTCTGTTCCATTTGTAATGATACTTCCTGCATAGTTCAGCGTATCAATATCCATGAAGTTGATAGTTCCTGTGCCATCCCCATTTGAGAGATCAATATTACCATTTAGATTAAAGGTGTTTGCCACAATGCCATTCCCGTCAAACGTGATGGATGCATCACTGCCCAAGGCAACCCCTATGTCACTGTTTAGTGAAAGATCTCTGGAATTGCGGAAGGTGACATCATCTTTAAATTCAAATGAAGCTAATGCTGTATCTATATTTAATTGTGAACCGACATTACCACCTGCTCTGAACAGAATGCTATTCCAACCATCAGCAATATTGGACAAACTATTATCTGAAATTTTCATTGTTGTTGGCGCAGCCCAAGCAGCTATAGCATCATCTCCCAACATAATAGATTCTGCTGAGTTACCTACCTCGAAAAACTCTAGGTTTCCTGTCCCAGAAATTGTGTAATCAATATTAATGTAATTGCGACTTCCTAGAGTGACATTGTTTGCTCCAAAATCTAAGGCCTCAATAATATCAAATTCGTACAAGCCTGAGTCAAACTGAAGGTCACTATTCCAAGCATAGTCCGCTAGTTCCAATTCACCGTCGGCAGAAAAGAAAGAAATCTTACTCCAGTCACTTCCAATATTGTCTAGCATAGCCGTTGAAATAAAGTTGTCACCTATAGTGCCATCTCCAATACCCATTGATCTAAATCGCGTAGCGTTCCTGAATTGGAGGGTGCCAATTCCATCAATCAGATTATTGATAATGAAATTGTCAGCAGTAAAAAATACATTTCGAGTTTCAGTTGGTGCACCGATAGCATCAATAGATATTGTTCCTGTGCCTGCATTAAAATAGACAGCCTTAGCATCGGTTTCTGCCGCACCTGAAATTGTGCGTACATCCATATCACCATCTGTTGTGCGGAACGTCAGAGCTGATTGAGGTCCCGGACCTGCCTTCAGAAGGGCAAGCGTTGCGTCATTAAAAACAACATCCCCTGTTGCGCCTGTCCCAAGTCCAAATGTGCGTCCGCTTGATACCAAACCGAATGAAAGGTTTCCATTTCCTAATGTTGAAACATCTCCTGTGAACGCATAATCATCAGCTACAAATGTTGTGCCAAATGCGCTCCCAAAGAAAGTATCTGCAAAACTGATTGTTCCCGTTTGCGCGTCAATAGTACGCGCAGCTGCAGTTGTCACATTCACCGCCGCGCCAAAGTCAATGTCACCATTGTTTGTGGTCAGGTCCGCATCAAGTTCAATTGCATCAACTGTATTAAAGTCAATAAAGTTTCCGCCCACACCACCTGATGTATCAATATCAGCATTGATATCGACCAAATCTGTGCCGCCTGTGAATGTGAAGGAGGCATTATCTGTTCCAATCAAATCAGAATTAAGCGTTATGCCGTCAGTAGCATTAAAAGTTACCGCATCAGAAAAAGTTAGGCTCGCACCACCCGCATCAATGATAACCTCTCCATTAGGCCCCGAATGCGTAAAGAGAATACTGTTCCATCCATCGGCAATATTAGCAATGTCACTGTCTCTCAGCTTTGCGCCATCCAAAGCCACTGTGATTGCATCGTCTCCGATTTGCGTCGTTCTATTAAAAGAACTCTCGATGATCAGGTCACCACCAAGGCTTTGCATTGAGCCGTTAAAGAAAATATTATCTCTGTTTGCGATATATAGGTCATTTCCATTGAAATCATGATTCCCTTGGAAGTTCATAGCTTGTCCACCTAATGTTAGGTGTTGCATCCAATTGCGTGAGGCGATGTCGTAATCCGAACCTCCTGCAAACTGCCATGTATCGAACCCGATAAAGCGAGATAAATCATCATCAGAAAAGAATCTTGCACCTACAGTACCATCGCCTATACCTGTCGTAATTCCGCTAGAAACAGTTCTGAACCATAAATTACCTGTCCCGGTAATATCACCATTCGCAGTTGTGCCTTCGAAGTTAAAGTTATCTGTTTCAAATATGACATCTATAGCTCCAAGATTGAGACCTGCTTGATCTACATTGAGTGTGGATCCTGCAGCAGAACCATAGAGCACTGAATTAGTACTTGATCCTGTAGTGCTGTGGACATCCAGATCCCCGTTCGAAACGAAATGGAATTTAGCGTTATCCATAAATCCAAGTTCAGTATCACTAAAGACAAAATCGCCTGTTGCGCCCGTTCCAACACCCATCGTACGTCCAGCTGTTGTCAGACCAAAGCGAATATCAGCAAATGTCGTTCCCGACATCATGTTGCCAACAGTATAGTTATCAGCAAAAAGATTGATGTCATTGCTAAAGAAAACACTATCATTGAAATTGATATTCGATGTGCCCGCATCAAAACTATATCCGTTGATACTTGATGTTGTAAGCGCGCCATCAAATGAAATGTCTCCATTATTTGTAATTAAGTTGCCATCGGTTGTAATGTTATTTGTCGTTGTGAAATCGATAAAGTTTCCGCCAAGCCCTCCTGACGTATCAATATTTGCATTAATAAATGTATCACCAGCAAAGCTGTTAAATGTGAAAGTGGCATCGTCTGCTCCAAGAAGGTTGCTATTAATGGTCAAATCTTCTCTGGCATCGAAAATAACAGGATCTAAAAATGTGAAGCTAGCTGCCGCAGTATCAAAGTTAATATTACCGAGAGTACCTTGTCTTTGGAATGTAATGGATGACCAGCCTTCGGCAATATTTCCAAGAGAACTATCACTCATATAAAGCTGGCCTGGAACATTGCCAGCATCATTTCCAAGTGAAAAGCTGCCATCATAATTTGCTGAAATTATCAGATCGCCACCTGCACTTTCAATTGTGCCCAGAAGATTTAAATCATTACTTGTTGCAAGAGTTAAGTTATTCCCTTGTAAATTTTGATCACCTAAAATTGTGAGTGTGCCGCCATTTGACCCGAAAACAATATTACTATCCCAAGTATTTGTAGCAACCTCCATGTTTGCGCCACCTAATCCAGCAAATGTTATTGTGTCAAAATTAACAAACCGAGATATTGTGTCATTTGAGAAAAAGCGTGTGCCCGTTGTGCCATCACCAACACCAACAGTTATGTTTGAATTTCGAGGTCCAAGGTTAAGGTTTCCAGTTGAACGAATATCGCCATTGGCAGATGTGCCTTCAAAGGTAAAATCATCCGTGTAGAAAAAGACATTCGCATTGCCAAAATCGATGCCAGCCTGATCAATTGTAAGGGCATTTCCATTTGGCGTGTAAAAGAAAACACTTAAGGCATCTGGCCCAACCGTATTGTGAATATCCATGTCACCATTTGAATAGAACGCATATTGTGCATTATCCATGCGCGCAAGTTCTGCATCAGAAAGAACGACATCCCCCGACGCGCCATCACCAAGGCCAAATGTGCGTCCTGCATTGTTTAAAAAGAAATCAAGCCTTCTGTACCCAGGTCCAGTAATATTCCCATCTATCACAAAATCGTCTGCAAGGAAATCAGTATTGCGTGTAACAATGCCGCCTTCACTACTAATGCTGATGGTTCCTGTACCTGCGTCAATGTCCAAGTCATTATCGGCGTCATCAAAATCAACATAGTTGTTAAAGTTTATACCGACTGCGGTAATCTCTTTATTCACCGTAATTGTACCGCCTGTGGCAGTTGCATCAAAACTACCTCCGAGTGTGATAGGTGCTGTTATATCTATGTTACCCGCGCCATCGCCACCCGCATTCAAAATAAGGTCGCCTGCCGCATTTGTGCTATCAATTGTATTATTCACATAGATATCATTATCCGCATCGAGTGTCAGGCTGGATGCACCTGTCCATGAAATAGCATCCTGAACCGTGATGTTTCCATCTTGTGTGCCACCGCCATTGGCGGTTGTGATAATTACATTATTATTACCATTAAGGGCCGTTTCCAACGTTCCAATATCAACATAGAAATCATCACTGCTTGGATTAACTGTACCTCCACCCCCAGGAACTGAATTTGCACCGCCATTTGTTAAGAAGACATTAGACGGATCAAGTAACCAACTTCCATAGAGATATCCATCGACAAGAGAGGCCGCATCAACTTGCGCTGTTTCACGAACATTCAGGCGTAACTTACCTGATGTTTCGACAAAACCACCATGACCACCATTTTGCCCGCCTTTAGCCTCAATACTCCCTGCAAAGACGGTTTGGTCATCGGCCCAAAGAATAACCTGACCACCATCACCAATATCTGTAGCATTGGCCTTGATAACTGCACTTTCCTCAATAACAGTTTTTGCATTATGAGCAATTGTTGCATCTTGTCCTTGCTTGCCGCCACCAATCAAAACCTGACCACCACCAAGCTTACCCGACGCATCAATTGTGCCTGAAACGTGTGTTGTCCCCTGGTGGGCAGAGAGCACAATCTTTCCGCCGACATTTGTCATCGAGTGTGCCTCAATAACGCCTGAATTATCGACAAGTGAGTCAACAAGTGTGCGTGCACGACCAGCCGTTAGTGCAATTGTTCCACCTTCGGCTGTAATACGACCAGAATTCCTGACCAGTTTTTTGGCCTCATCCTCAGTCACAGCAATGTTAATTAACCCATCACCCGCCAAGTCGAGCGTGAACGTATCAGCAGCAGCCAATTGAATCTTGCCAAGCTTAGCCTCAATTACACCATGGTTTTCGACATGAGGCGCCACAAGCGAAACGAGCCCTGCCTCTTTGGCGGTAATTGTCCCTTCATTGATAATTTTGGCATCAAGATTGCCTGCCTTATCAAAATCCATGCGTCCGTTCATGAACGCATCATTATCAATATCAGCTGATGTTGCCGTGAGTGCACCAACGTCAACTTGTGAGCCTGCACCAAAGACAACACCATTTGGGTTAACGAGCACGACATGCCCGTTGGCTGAAATCCGACCGTCAATCTGGGACGGCTTAACGTCATTGATGCGGTTAAGCGTAACGGATGTTTTTGAAGGTTGATAAAACTGCGTATGCTCGTCTGGGGCAATATCAAAACTACGCCAGTCAATAATAGCCTTATTGCTAGACTGATGTATGTTTGTTTTTTTATTAATTGTTTGAATTGTAGCGTTTCCAGCACTGACCACACCGCCCTGCGGACCAGCCAAAGCAGGGCCTGCCGTCATAAGAACCATGACAGCAGCAGAAGAACATAATAATTTTTGATACCCCTTCATGCCTTTAATTATAGGTAAAAAGAGTGAAAAAAACCTTAAATTATAAGGGTTTGAACATTATGAAAAGGTTATATAAGACTAGCTATATTTAATCTAAAAACTTACATTAATCTCAAATAACACCCGTGGACCATCCACCCCGCCCATAATAGGGTTATCAACGTCCTTCGTGAGAGGAAGGGCCGCTTGCAGAGAACCACTGACAGGAATGTCATAGAACTGAAAATAGGTCCCCACACCCGTAGATGAAGCCGAAATCGGTTTTTCACCACGATCATGGTTCCACACCTTCCCAATATCGTAAAACACAAAGGGCGTTGTATGAATAACATTTTCTTTCACATCCTTGCGATGAAAACGTATCTCGGCCGAGGCTGAGACACCACTATCTCCAGTAATCTCCGAAGGATCATAAGCACGCCCCATAGTCGCACCGCCATAGCCAAATTCAGCAACCGAAAGCAACGGGTGTGGTGCATATTGCGCATTTACTTGCCCCAGAAAATCAAAATAAGAGGAGAGACGTTGTAGACGTGCGGCCGTCATTTCCGCCTTAAAATAATCAACCCGCCCCTGAGCACGGGATAATGTCGGTGCACCGTTTTCACTACTACCAAATATCTCTAAACCCTTATGAAAACCGATTGTTGCCGCCGTTACATGGCCTTCGTCATCCTTCACATCATAACTTGCGTTTAATTTAATCGTGCGGGTTTTGTCATCTATGAGTTCCTCATCGAGAAACTCTGTCGCATTGTTACGCAAGCTAAAATCAACACCAATTTTTAAATTTTCTTTGCGGGAACGCACAATCGGATAACTCAAGCCAGTTTCAAACGTGTAACTATCGCTTTCAACCTCAAGTGGTGCAAGCGTATAGCCTGGATCGGAATTTGAATAGGAAAAGCTTGTCGTACTCGTTAATCCTGATGCATTTATTGGGACTGCATATGAAAGCGCACCATATTGTACCTCTTGTAGGGGTAGCGATGTTGTACCCTGTACAATCAAGCTATCAAAAGGGTTTAAAATACCGCCAATCCCATAACTTGCAATCAATTGGTGTGGGCCAACGAATTTTGACCCATGGTTATTATAACTCAATGCCCCCCATGGCTTTTTACGCTCGGGTTTGAGGATGATATCAACCTGCCCTGGTCGCGTTTGGTCACTTGCAGGGGCGAGCACACTTTGCATCGACACGCCCGCTCCTTCATTCAAAAGCAAAATATGACGTTCTAATGTTGGACCGTGCAACGCTTGATCTTTTTCAAGTCTTGCGACAGTTTCAGCAATCAAGCGTGATTTTTTAATTTTTGGTTCATTCGATTCAATAATAACTTGAGACACATGGCCTTCAATCACATGAATGCGCACATTTCCATCTGAGATCGTTTGCGCTGGAATAACGGCTTTAGAGAGAAAATATCCATTTTGGCGGTAAAAATTAGTAATACGGGATGTCAGATGATTCAAAACCGTAAAATCGACTTCACGGCCAATATATTCATCAATAATGACATTCATGTCACTTTTGTTAAAAACCGTTACACCCGAAATTGTGACATCCTTAAGAACAAATCCTGTTTGCTGTGCCTTTGGAATAGTTTCGTCTATTATTAGCATTTCAGGAGCAACAATCGTTTCGTCATTTTCAGGAGCAACAATGTTGAAACGTTCGTCAAATCTGGATGGGTCGGCCGAACCCGGCAAGGTTTGCGCGGACACACACGTTGAGGTTGTATAAAAATACAACAATAAAAAGGTGATGATTTTATTACGACGCATGCACATAACGTGAAAAAGGAAAGGCCAAAAAGGTTAGAACTCAGCGTTTTAGAACTGTAAGCTTACCATAAGTTTTAAAGGGCGAAAACTGCGTTTTAAATGCCTATAACACGCACTACACTAATAGTAGATTTTCCACGCGAATAAAATCTCCTGTACCTATTGTGCGTCAGCTGGGAAAAGTTCCCATCCACCGCCCAGGGCAGTGTAAAGAGAAACAAGCTTGATAAGCGATCGTGTCTCTGAAAGCACAAGCTCGTCTTCAGACGAACTCAACTCGCGTTCGGCATCTAATACCGCTAGATAATCTGCCTCACCCACGGAAAGCAATTCGCGCGCAAGAGAAACTGACTTGCGTCGGCTATTGACTGCCTCTTCCAGGCGTTGACGTGTTTCCAATTCCTGCCCATATTGCGAAAGTGTTCCCTCAGCATCCGCTAATGCCTCCAGTACTGTTTTCTCATACTGCGCGAGTGCAGCTTTATTTTCTGCCTTTTCAATGTCAATGCGTGCACGAATAGCCCCGCCTTCGAATACCGACCAGTCAAGAAACCCACCAAACGACCAAAACTCAGCCGCACTTGTAAACAAGTCACCAAAGCTGCGCGCTTGTGTCCCGATATCCCCTGTGAGGAAAAATTTAGGGAAAAGCTCAGATGTCTGAACACCTATATCGGCAACAGATGCCGCAAGTTCACGTTCGGCCATGCGTATATCTGGGCGACGTTGCAACAACTCTGAACGTAATCCCACTGGAACCAAATCAGGGGGTGTTGGAAGCGGCTTCACAATCATCATGTCTTCCAACAAGGCTTCGGGAGGTTTACCAAGCAAAACCGACAGTGCGTAAATGGACGTTTCAAGGTCAGCTTTTAAGTTCGGCACACGCGCCAAGGTCAACTGGTATTCACTCTTTGCACGTGAGACGTCAAATTCGCTAGCCTCACCGACTTGTGCGCGTGTCTCTATCAAGTCAAATGTCTGTTTTTGAAGATCGGCATTTTGTTCTGTAATGGCTATGCGCTTTTGCAGGCCGCGGGCTTCGTAATATGTACGTGTCACCTCTGACAAGGTTGAGAGCAAAACATCCTGATAATTTGCTATCGCACGTCCTACCCGCGCATCCGCAGCCTCATAAGCACGCCTATTTCCACCGAAGATATCCAATTCCCAAGAGGCATCAAACCCCGCCTGATAGAGGTTACGAATTTGGCCACCACCGTTATTGAAAGAACCACTGCCTTGTCTTGAACGACTCCCATCTGCCGTACCAGAAACTTCTGGAAAGAAAGGCGAGGTCGTTTCCCTGCGCGCTGCACGTGCGGCAAGAAGATTACTTTGCGCAATCTCGATATCTTTATTAGTAATGGCTGCTTGTTGAATATACTGGTTGAGAAGCGGATCTTCGAACATCTCCCACCATCGAAGATTAATAGGGCTCGACGCGCTTACATCTTGCCCAAACGAAAACCATCCATCGAAAAGCGACATGCGCGGTTGCTCGTAATCAGGTCCAACAGAGCATGCAGATAATATCAGGACAGAGCAAAGGGCAAGCGTACGTCTCATGAGCTTGCCTCCTCAATTTGTTTATCTTGCTGTTCCAACTTACGACGTACATCTCCTGGCGAGCCTGTATTCCTAGCAAGAAGATCATAAGCCACAGGCACAACAAATAACGTAAAGAACGTTGCTGCAGTCACACCGAAAAGAATAACAATCCCGATTGCAATACGTGTCTCGGCACCCGCTCCGAAAGACAATATCAGTGGGATTGACCCAGCAACTGTTGTAATTCCCGTCATAATGATAGGACGTAAACGCGTATGAGATGCCTCACGCAGGGCCTTAGAAAATTCCACACCCTCATCTCTAAGTTGGTTTACAAATTCGACAATCAAAATCCCGTTTTTAGCCGCTAGACCAATCAACATAATTAAACCGATTTGTGTATAGACATTCAATGTATTGTCTGTCAGATAAAGACCTAGCAACGCGCCTGAGATTGCGAGTGGAACAGTCAGAATAATAACAAAGGGATGAATGTAGCTTTCAAATTGTGCTGCAAGAACAAGAAAGACCATGATGAGTCCAAGAGCAAAGATAAACATAAGCGATGACGTCGAGCTTTGGTAATCCAAGGACTCACCCTTGTAATCAATTTGAACATTTTCTGGTAAATGCTCACGCACCAATTCACGCAAAAAGCTCAAGGCTTCACCAAGTGTATAATCATCTGCAAGGCTAGCCTCGATTGTTATTGAACGGACGCGGTTATAACGGTTAAGCGTTCCTGAATCCGCGTATTCTTCAATTGTTACAAGGCTTGCCAAAGGCACAAGACGGCCAGTTGTTTCAGAACGTACATAGATATTTTGCATGTCGGTGGGCGTACGTTGCTCGCTCCGCTCCCCTTCCAAGATGACATCATATTCTTCACCATCCTCGATATAGGTTGTAATGCGACGCGACCCCATCATTGTCTCCAATGTCCGTCCAACTGTCTCGACACTGACCCCTAAATCACCCGCACGGTTTTTATCAATAATAAGCCTGAGCTGTGGCTTTGTTTCTTTATAGTCACTATCGATATCGGTAAGGCCCGGATTATTTTCATTTATCTTTTCCAACAGGATATCGCGCCAATCTGCAAGTTGCGCATAAGTGCCACCGCCTATAACAAACTGCACGGGTTTGCCAATGCCCCCGCCAAAGCCTTGACGCATCACAGGGAAGGCACGTACACCAGGCAAATCTGACATCTTGCCTGCAATTTCACCCATAATAGTAAAGCCAGAGCGGCGCTCAGCCCAATCACTCAGAACCGAAATGACAATGCCGTCATTAAAGCTTGCGATATTACCAAAGGATCGCGGTGCACGGACAAGAAGGCGCGTGATCTCCCCACTTTCAACATACGGCATGAGACGTTCTTCTATCTCCTCCATATATTCCTTCATATATTGATAGGAGGCGCCTTCTGGACCATTTACAAGTAAGAAAAATGCTCCTCTATCTTCCTTGGGGGCGTATTCAGAGGGAATGAGTTTAAAGAGCACAACACTGAGTGCTGCAAAGCCAACAAATATAATGAGCACCACAATGCGTAAAGCCAATGCCTTTTTCAGCAAGCGGTCGTATATCCGGCGGAAACGATCAAAGAAATCATCCACTTTTTGATGAAATGCTCCTTTTTCTGTTTTCTTTAAAAGCTTTGAAGCAAGCATTGGACAGAGTGTGACCGCAACAAATGTTGAAAAAACAACAGCAGCCGCCATTGTGATGGCAAACTCAGAAAAGAGACGACCCAAATCACCTGTCAAAAATGTAATTGGTAAGAATACGGAAACGAGCACAACTGTTGTCGCGATTACAGCAAAGCCAACTTGTCTCGTCCCGTAATAAGCAGCACGTAGAGGAGGCTCTCCCTCCTCGATGCGTCTGTAAATATTTTCCAAAACAACAATGGCATCATCCACCACCAAACCAATCGCCAATACAAGCGCGAGAAGTGTTAAGAGGTTGATTGAAAAGCCTAAAAAATAAAGCACAGAAAATGTCGCGATAAGTGACACAGGGACAGTTACCGCAGGAATAAGCATAGCTCGCACGCTACCAAGGAAAGTGTAGATAACGATAATAACCAAGAAAATTGCAATGGCGAGCGTTTTATAAACTTCTTTGATGGCGCTACTGATAAACACAGATGTGTCATAGGAATTAATAATCTCCATGCCTTCAGGCAAGTTAGGCTGAAGACGGTCAGCCATATCACCTGCAGCTTGCGCAACAGCAATCGTATTGGCCTTTGATTGTTTAATAATCCCTATTCCAATCATAGGCACACCATTCCCACGGAAGAAAGTGCGGTTTTCAACGGCGGCCTTTTCAATGCGCGCAACATCCCCCAAGCGCACCAAATAATCCCCTTCCCTTGAAATAACGAGTTTTTGGAAATCCTCTGGGCTTTGATAGATGCGCGCCATACGCGCCGTGAATTGTGTCTCTTGAGATTCCAGACTTCCTGCTGGCAACTCAATATTCTCACGTCTAAGTGCCGCTTCAATATCTGCAACTGTCAACCCGCGTGCAGCCATTTGGTTGCGGTCAAGCCAGACACGCATGCTATATTCCAATCCACCACCAATACGTACACGGGCCACACCTGGCAGTACAGAGAAGCGGTCCTCCAGATAGCGACGCGCATAATCAGTGAGTTCAAGCGTATCCATGCGGTCACTCACAAGATTAAGCCACAAAATAACATCATCACTGGAATCAGCTTTTTGAATATCAGGGGGATCGGCCTCTTCTGGCAAGTCATCTGCAATCCCCGAAACACGGTCACGCACATCATTTGCAGCGGCTTCAATATCTCTACTCACATCAAATTCAATGTTAATACGTGAGCGACCATCCTCTGATGTTGAGGAGATAAATTTAATACCTTCAACGCCCGATATCCTATCCTCAATCACCTCTGTAATCCGGGTTTCAACAATATTAGATGAAGCCCCTGGGTACACCGTGTCAACGGATACAACAGGCGGATCAATATCCGGGTATTCCCTTAAAGAGAGCCGCTCAAAAGAAACGACACCCACAACAATGAGCAGAAGCGAGAGAACCGAAGCAAAAACTGGACGCGTTACAGAGGTATCCGATAGGAACATTACTCGGCATCCTCAGTCATAGCTTCTTTTTCTTTCAAAAGCTCTTGAAGAGTTTCATCATTTTCCTCGCTTGCACGGATTTGAACCTCCATATTATCGCGTGCTTTGATCATACCGTGCGTCATAACCATCTCACCTGATTCCAACCCGGATAAGATCTCAACCTCACCAGGCTGACGTGCTCCTATTTTGACCTCGCGTTCCATGGCAATCGTTTTTCCGTCTTTATCTCCAACAACAAACACAAAGTTTTTCTCTTCACGCTTCAAAATGGCCTCCTCGGGAATAAGAAGCGCATCTCTTTGGTCTTTTAAAAGCGTGATGGTCATAAGAAGCCCTGGCTTGAGCAACGTATCTGGATTGGGCAAAATCGCGCGCACGCGAACTGTTCTGGTGACTGGATCAACGCGCGCATTAACCGTCTGGACCTCTCCCATAAACTCTTTATCCTTATAAGCATCGACCTTTCCGATGATAGGAAGGCCGGGTTTGAGCGCGGGCAAATAAATTGACGGCACATCAAAATCAACCTTTATGCGGCTCAAATCGTCTACAGTTGTAATGGTGTCACCAGGTTGAACAAGTGCACCAACGCTCACTTCTCTTAAGCCCAATATTCCTGCAAAAGGCGCCATGATTGTTAATTCTTCAATTCGTGATTCTATCGCCTCAACTTCTGATTCCGCCTCCTTTAGAACAGCCAGCCTTTGCTGTAAGGTCGCCTTGGAAAGCGCATTTGTTTGTTGCAAATCACGCGCACGGTTATAAGAGGAGCGCGCCTCGCTTAATCTGGCCTTGGCAGCATTCAAATTCGCTTGCTCCTCACTTTTATCAAGCGTAATCAGGAGCTGGCCTTTTTCGACAATCTGGCCATCTTCAAAATGGATAGCGCTGACTTTTTCAGTTGTATCGGCGGTGACAACCACTGTTTCATTGGCAAGAGCTGTTCCCAGCGCCTCAACACGGTCAGCAAATGCGGCCTCAACAACAGGCGTTGTAATAACTTGTAAGGGAGCGCCACCTCCACGTTTTTGTTGTGCAAATGCAAAAGACGAGCAGAGAATTAAAGAGGAGAAACACAGCGTTAACGTTAGTTTTATGAAGCCCATGACATTCCCCGAACATAATTTAAGATTTTTATCTTAATAACATATACTGCCAAAGCCTAAAAGCCAGTCTGTAGCATGCGTAAAAGAGAAATATTTCATTTCTTACAGCAACACTAGTCATTGAGTGCATGCAAAAGCTTGATATGCTCAGGCCCTATACCACAACATCCGCCAATAATTGTTGCACCACAAGCTGCCCACTTTTTTGCAAAACGCAAATAAACCTCTGGCGTAATTTCTTCCCTCATTTCGACTTTTCTTGAGCTATCGTTGGCCAGATATTGCTTTGGCTTTTTCGGAAAGGTATTTGCATAGACACCAAATGGGATAGATATATTCATATCGCTAATCACTTTAAGAGCCGCCTCCATCACCTCTGGCTGTGAACAATTAAACAGTAAGGCATTTACATTAGACGCAAGGGCTTCCTTGACCGCGTTTTGCACTGTTTCCCCTGACCTGAGACATGCTTCACCATCATGCAGCTCATCTGACAATGTATAGGCCAACCAGATTGGGAGATCTGTAGTCTTTAACATTTCACAAACGAAACTGGCCTCTTGTGTGCTGGCCATTGTTTCCGCTATCCAAAAATCCACTTTATCTTTTTGTCCTGCGATAAGGGGCGCGTATAAGTCTTTTGCTGTAGCGGCATCAAATAAATCAGGGCGATAAGACCCAAAAACGGGTGGCAAACATCCAGCGACCGCCACAGAATGAGGCGCATTATCTGCGACCTCACGTGCGATGTTTGTCGCCAGCTCTGTCAACTCCAGCGCTCTTTTATCGAATACGTCACGCCCGATATGAAAAGGGCATATAGCATAAGTATTTGTAATAAGAACCTCTGCACCAGCATCTACAAAATTTTGATGTGCTGTTCGCACACTCTCAGGTGACCCCATTAGGGCAAGCGCTGACCATTCAGGCTTCCGAAATGGCGCCCCCATAGCCTTGAGCTCGGCGCCCAACCCGCCATCCATAATTGTGATTTTATTACGCACTGTTGATACACCCTGATCAGAATTATTCAAAGTCACTATAAAGTGACACTTACGCCAAAGCGAGCCGAAACCAATCTCGTAACTAAATAAAAAATATTTTTACTGAGCACAGACTAAAATAAGCAGCGCAGCAAAGGCCATCATTAGCCCCGCAAGAGGACTTGCATCATCTTCTATATTTCTGAGCTTATAATAAATCATAAACCAAATTGGTGCCAAGCCAGTCACAACAGATACATAAGCCGGGTTAGGCGTTAAAATAATGGCCACGCACGCAAAGACCCATGAAACTGTATGGAAGAATGCAACACTTCCTGCGCTGATAAGAATCTTATCAGGAATAAATTGAGATCTATTTTGTGAGTAGTACAAGGGCAACGAAATCAAGAACATGAACACATTACATAAAAACACAAAATTCAAGGATATATCTAACAGCGAGCTCCCCTGTTCAAGCGCAATTTTACTTATGACTGACATAACTGAATACAAAACAGCAATGGGTATAACCGCCAGCAATGCCGCCCAGCCTGCATCATTCTTTCTAATAAACTGAATGCTGAACATAAAAATTATAAAAGAAACCAAAACGCCAAATGCGTTTATTGGATTATCTATTAAATATTGCCTTTGTCCTGCGTCCAGCATAAGCCAGAATCCAAACGTAAGCAGGATTGCTATTGGTTGATGGAGGCACGCAACACGCCCTGATTTTTTGCAGCTAGATTATATTGAGCCATCATGCAAACAACGCTGATTGCTGCTTCCAATATAACAACGAGATAATATTCAGGAATGGCAGGCCACTCCATAAAAGGCAGAAGTGGTAGCATTAAAATAGCCGCATAAAGAGAGCGAAAGGTATTTAAAGTAAAACCTTTCACTTTATACGTTTTGTTAATCTCCGATTGAACGCAATAAGCTAGGCCTGCTATCAGCGCAAATAAACCCCACAACATCTTTCAAACCTTGTTTAATTTTTAAGCTCCAAGCTAAAAGAAGCTTTTGCGCTTTGTCAATTCAACTAATGAATTTAAATAAGACAGTCGTATTGAAAGCGACAACGGTTACAGTTTGGCTCTAACTTTCATATCATCTATCGTTGCTCAAACTCAGTGCTTTATGTTTATTGCAAGAAGGCAACTTACTCCAACAACATCCCCCACAAAGTCTTCACCGCTCCTTCACGATTATGTCTTGCGTTATAAAATTTTGCGTGCGCGTCTTTATCCGCTTCTGGCTTCAATTCAATACCCCATAAAGGATTGATCTTTTGAGGTAAAAATGAGTACCGAATATCCGTAATCTGATAAGGGTTGTTCCTATCAAGTGCAATATATCCATTTGAAAACCAACGAAATCTTTCAATGTCTTTTCTCTGCTGAGAGCCTTCTTTGAGCCAAGGCAAATCCCTTTCAATTGAAAGCTTATTTATGTTTTCTCCCTCCCAAACGATTGATTTTCCAGGCCCTATTTTCACGGCATCTACGTAATATTTATCCTCTGTCGTTGTGATGATTTTCCAAATAAATATATTTGCTAAGCTGGGTTTGGCTTCAATATAAAGCACTTCCACATTGCGTTTCTCTGAAAGCTTTAGGACTTCACTTATGGCCTTTTGTTGTTGTGTGTAAGAAACACCAAAATATAAAAATGCCCATGTAATACCTAGAATGATATATTTACGCTGTTTTGTTAATATAGCAGCGAAGATCAATCCAATAAGAGGCACTGTTATCAATGGATCGATGATAGAAATGATACCCCAAGCAACGCGTTGATTTGAAAATGCCAAAATAGCAAAGTGCCGTAACTGGTTAAACTATCGAGCAAACCATGTGTCGCAATACCTAGCAAGCACCACAAAAAACTTTGTTTAAAAGTAACATTTAAGGCGCGCCCTAATAGAGGATGCAAAAAACCGCTACAAATTAAAGCACCCAATGGGATGAAAAAAAGTGAATGGGTAAAATGGCGGTGATATTCGATTGCGCGTAACGAGTCCTCAGAAGAGTGAATAAGAACATCCAGATCAGGCGCCATTCCGGCAAGTGCTCCAAAAAGAGCAGCCTTGGCCAAATCTTTCTTATGACCTTGCGTTTGAGCAAAAATTGCTCCAAAGGTGGCCTGCGTTAATGGATCCATAAGTGTCTTTTAACATTTTTTTTTGAAACTAAAAAACTAAATAGCCATATTTACATTTTACCAGTCATAACGGTGGCAGGATTCGAACCTGCGCATGGCGATACCAAAAACCGCTGCCTTACCGCTTGGCTACACCCCAATATAGTGTCAAATTTGAAAACAGAAAATACATAAAGGTTTAGACAATATCAAGTCTCAATATAAATTTTATTCTCATCAAAAACTAATCTGCTAGCAAAGAGCAAACACAAGAATTTTTTAACAATCCGCTTTCTTCAAAACTGCGCACTAACACGATTTAATGGCAGTGCTTGCAGTCAGTCGCTAACTGTTCTCCCTAATAAACACCCAATGATTTATAAATGCGTACAATGCTTTCTGCCTGATTGACCTCTGCTGAAAGAAGGGTAGATTCCGCAGAATTCAGGTTCCTTTGTGTATCCAGAAGGTCGATAAAGGATATCTCCCCCTCCTTAAATAAAGTCTGTGAAATATCTGTCGAGTTTTCGGAGGCAATATATGCATTTTCCAGTTCTATCCGCTGATCCCTGAGTTTAGCATGGTCATTCAATGCCGTTTCAACATCGACCACGGCTTCCAATACTGTTTTTCTGTAGAGCTCAAAGGCTTGTCTTTCTCTTGCCCGGGCAGCATCAATCCGCCCCTCAATTCTACCAAAATCCAATAAAGCAACCGCAGCACCAAGGGCAACATTCCAAACAGTTGCATTTGTTACAAAGCTGCCGTCGCTTACCCCGTAAAATCCACTAAGGGTAAAGGTAGGGAAAAGTTCTGCCGTAACGGACTCTGCCAAATTCGTATTTTCAGCAAGATTTGCAGAAGCTGCACGAATATCAGGTCTCAAAGTAATGACTTTTGCAGGGGCTAATAAAACAGGCTTTAAATCGACTCCCGGTATGCCGGCTTCGTTTTGTAACAAAGGATGCAACTCCTCAGGCAATACCCCAGTTAATATTGTCAGCCTTAGCCGGGCATTTTCCTGTTGGCGTTCAAATTCCGACAAAGAGGCTTTTGTGCTACTGACCAGCGCACGTGACCGTTCTACATCAAGCTTTGGCGAGGCGCCCAGCTCATACAAATTTGTAACCAGTTCCAGTGTCTTTTGCTGTGAGACAGTATTTTTCTCTGCTATGCGGTATTGGCTTTGTGCTTCCCTGAAATCTATATAGGTACGCGCAACTTCCGCAATCAGGCTGAGACTGACATCATGATAATATGCTTCTGCCTCGGCCAATCCAGCTCTTGACGCTTCAAAATTATTTCTGTTCTTACCAAAAATATCTATCTCATAAGACGCATCAAAGCCAGCATCATAAAATTCATCAATATGATCAGGTCCGTCAAAGCCCGTTTCCTGTCTGCCATACTCACCCGATGCATTCAGTTGAGGAAACAGGGATGATCTCGCAGAACGCTTTATACCACGCGCTTCTTCTATTCTTGCTTCGGCCGCCAGTCGGTCAGGGCTGCCTTGCAATGTTAAATCAACAAGTGCGTTGAGAGTGGGATCATTAAAATGACGCCACCAACCTTTCAAATCGGCAAGGTTGGTAATGGTTTCTGCCTCTCCATTCTCTACAGTCCAATAAGACGGCAGGCTAACCTCGTCAGAAGTAAGGCCGTCTCCGGAGCAGGCAGTTAAAAACAAAGCTGTAATGATGAATATCTTTTTCAACATGATGTCCTAGCTCTCTTGCACTGCCTCTGCATGTTTTCTGTTACCTGTAATTTTAAGTTCAAGTCCACGTAGCAGAACATAAAATACAGGAGTGAATATAAGACCAAAGAACGTCACACCCAGCATCCCTGAGAAAACAGCAACACCAATAGCCTGACGCATCTCTGCGCCCGCACCTTCACTTAAGGCAAGAGGGAGCACACCCATAATAAATGCGAATGAGGTCATAAGAATGGGGCGTAAACGCAATTTCGAGGCTTCAACAGCTGCATCTATAAGGCTATGCCCCTGATGCTCCAGTTCCCTTGCAAATTCTACAATCAGAATAGCGTTCTTACAGGCCAGACCTGCCAGAACAAACAGACTAATCTGCGTAAAGATATTATTATCCCCTCCCCAAAGATAAATGCCGATCATGGCCGAAAGAATACTCATCGGAACAATCATGATAACGGCCAGCGGCAAAGTCAGACTTTCATACTGCGCGGCCAATACAAGGAACACAAAAAAGATACATAAAGGGAAAATATAGATAGCCGTGTTACCCGCCAGAATTTGCTGGTAAGTCAATTCCGTCCATTCAAAATCGACTCCCTGAGGCAGAGTCTCTTCCAGAACCTCGGTAATGGCGTTTTGTGCCTCACCTGATGAATAGCCAGGTGCAGGACTACCGTTAAGGTCAGCGGCACGATATGAATTATATCTTGCGGCAACCTCGGGGCCAAATGTCTCTTCCACCTGAATCACAGAACCCAAAGGTATCATCTGACCGTCTTCATTACGTGTTTTCAGGCGCAAAATATCCTGTGGTTTTGACCTGAATTCCTTATCCGCCTGTGCCACCACCTGATAGGTACGTCCAAACTGATTGAAATCGTTCACGTAGAGTGATCCCAGATAGACCTGCATGGTCCTGAATACTTCATCTACAGGAATACCCAATTGGCGAGCACGGGTTCTGTCCAGATTTGCATAGAGTTGAGGGACATTTACATTATAGTTTGTATAGACATTTGATAATGCCGGATGCTGGTTGGCCTTTCCGACCACTTCTTTCATGATATTATCCAAGGCTCCATATCCAAGGTCAGCCCTGTCTTCCACTTGTAGCTTAAATCCGCCCGTTGTTCCCAAACCTTGAACAGGAGGAGGAGGGAAAATTGCTATAAAAGCCTTATCAATACCTGCAAATTTTTGTTGCAAACGTCCGGCAATGGCCGCCGCACTTAAATTCTCATCCGTACGTTCTTCAAAATCATCAAGCGGCACGAATACGATTCCGGCACTGCTTGAGTTTACGAAACCGTTAATGGAAAGTCCCGGGAATTGTACGGTGTTAGATACACCCTCTTCATTAATGGCAATCTCACCCATTTCTCTTATAACCTCTTCGGTGCGTTCCAAAGTGGCGCCCGGTGGCAAGACGGCAAAACTGATAAGATATTGTTTGTCCTGTGCCGGAACAAATCCGGGTGGGACAAGTTTAAAGCTAAAATAGGTCCCTACTACCAGAATAAGGAAGACCAGGAACATAAAGATTTTTCTTTTGGCAAATCCACCTACGGAACGGGAGTAACTATGCTGCCCTTTGTGAAAGCCTTTGTTAAAGATTCTAAAGAACCAGCCAAACGCAAAATCCATAAATTTTGTCAGTTTATCGCTTTGCGCCTCGCGTGGTTTCAATAGCAAAGCAGACATAGCCGGACTCAGTGTCAGGGAGTTTATTGTTGAAATAAACGTGGCGATCACAATGGTCAGGGCAAACTGTTTATAAAACATGCCCGTCAGGCCACTAATAAATGCAATGGGAATAAACACACCTGCAATCACAAGTGATGTCGCAATAATAGGACCGATCACCTCGCGCATGGCCTGAATGGTTGCAGCACGAGGGGGTTTTCCTTCCTCAATATTCCTCTCGACATTCTCAACCACAACAATGGCATCATCAACAACGATACCAACCGCCAGAATAAGACCGAAAAGGGAAAGAACGTTAATCGAAAACCCAAGAAGCAACATAATTGCAAACGTTCCGATGATAGAAACAGGCACAGCCAGCAGCGGGATAATTGAGGCACGCCATGTTTGTAGGAACACAATAACAACAAGTACAACAAGCAGCACGGCCTCAATTAGTGTATGAATAACCGCATCTATGGAGTGACGTACGAAAACAGTCGGATCATAAACAATTGTGTAATCTACATCTTCGGGAAAATTCTTTTTTAGCTCGGCCATTTTCTTGCGCACATTGGACGAAAGCTCAAGGGCATTTGCATCCGGTGCGGCAAATATAGGAATAGCAACCGCCTGTTCATTATTCAGCATAGAGCGCAACGAATAGGATTCTGCATCGAGTTCTGCGTGGGCAACGTCACTGAGGCGTGTAATAACATTGGCCTTATCCCGCTTGATAATTATATCTTCAAATTCCTCAGGAGTCGAAAGCCGGCCTTGTGTATTCACAGGCAACTGGAGTTCCGTTCCATCATCATATGGAGGGCCACCAATCACACCTGCGGCAACTTGTATATTCTGGCTTCTGATAGCATTAACAACTTCGCTTGCCGTCATATTTCTTTCGGCAATACGATCAGGATTAAGCCAGATACGCATGGCATAATCTCCTGAACCAAATAATCTGACTTGGCCCACTCCGGGAATTTTTGCCAATTCATCCTTAATATTCAGGGTCCCGTAATTACGCAGATAAAGCATGTCATAGCGTGAGTTAGGCGATGTCAGGTGCACAACCATTGTCAGGTCAGGTGAACTTTTTACAACTGTTACACCAAGGTTTCTTGTCACTTCCGGCAATCTTGGTAAAGCCTGGGAAACTCTGTTCTGAACCAGCTGCTGCGCAAGGTCTACATCCGTACCAATAGCAAAAGTAATGGTCATCGACAGGCGTCCATCAGCAGAAGCCAGTGAGTTAATATACAAAAGATTTTCTACCCCACTGATTTGTTCTTCCAGAGGGGTTGCCACCGTTTCGGCAATGGTCGCAGGGTTCGCCCCGGGAAAGCTTGCGCTGACCTGGATAGACGGTGGCGTAACTTCCGGATATTCAGAGATCGGAAGCTGGAACATGGCGATCGCCCCAAGCAGGAAAATGACGAAAGATAAAACTCCCGCGAAAATAGGCCGGTCAATAAACTGGTTGGAAAGCAGCATATATTACCCGCCTTCTACTTCAGAATTATCCATGGCCCTTTTAGGAGTAACGGGCATTCCCGGACGTATACGCACTACGCCCTCAGTAATCACTTCATCGCCTATATTAAGGCCTGAAAGAACCACACGTTGACCATCAACACTTTCTCCTACTTTAATCTCGCGGTAAGTAGCTTTACCATCTTCTATAATATAAACAAACTTCCTGTCCTGATCCGTCCCAATAGCACGTTCGGAAACAAGAATACTTTCCTTTCTTGACGGACTGCCCATCAGGACCTGAACAGACATACCGGGTAAAAGTATTTGCTCATTATTATTAAATAAAGCACGCGCGCGCACCGTGCCCGAACCCGGATCAATACGGTTATCAAAGCTATCGACATAACCCTGATAGTCTTTTTCACTTCCAGAGATTTCTACAAGGACAGGAACCTGCCCAGCTTCAGCACCTGTGGTTTGTACAGTTGACAGGTAGGTGTTTTCATCAATTTCAAAATCAACATAGAGTTGATCATTCGCAACAATTGATGTCAGCAAGGGTGCAGAAGATCCACTTTCAACAAGATTACCTTCCGTGATTTCAGCCCGGCTGATTTTTCCAGATATAGGGGCTTTCACATAAGCATAATCCAAATCAATTTCTGCGTTTGCCACCGCTGCCTTTGCGCCTTTAACCAGGGCCGCCGCTGCTTCACGGTTACTCACTCTTTCATCAAGCATACTTCTAGCAATAGCATCTGTTTCAATAAGTTTTCTTGCCCTTTGATACTCTTTTTCTGCCAAATTCGCGTTTGCAGCGGCCGTGTTCAGAGCAGCTTTTGCCTCATTAAGATTGGCTTCATACGGACGTGGATCAATGACCATTAACACATCACCCCTTTCAACCTGCTGTCCGTCTTTGAATCGTATTTCCGTGATAACCCCGCTAACCTGTGGTCGGATTTCGGCTCGGTCCACCGCAACAACCATTCCTGAAAAGTTTTTCCAGATTTCTACATCAGATTTATTCATGACAACAGTTTCAACAGGCATAGCCTGCCCCGCAGACTGAGCCCCCGATGCGGAAGCTTCCCCATTATCGTTACTCATAAAATAAAATACCGTGACTAAAAGAATAACGGCCAAAAGAATAAAAATTGTCGGCTTGGCGACTGATCTCATAATCGTACCCCCACGTTGTTCCTAAGCTCTTAATTTTTCTGAGCCGTAATGTTGTTGACTGACCCCGATTAAATCAAACAGGGCCTTTTCCAGATTTTCCTCAAGATATTTAAGGTCGTTCTTTATACGCGCCATGATGAGTTGCCCGACAATAAAAGCAAAAATTTCATCGGCTTTGGCTTGTGTGTCTGTATTTTTGTCAATAATACCCGCCTCAACAAGGTCTTGCAGTGTTCTCTGGTAATAAACAGTTTTCTGAGAACATATATCAGTGACCTTATGGGCTATACCCTCATCCTGTGCAGCCAATTCAGAGCCCAGAGTTGCAAATGGACATCCACATACACGGCCCAGTTGCGCGGACACTTCCTTTTGCTGCTGCGTGATGAATTTTACCATCTTTCTGAAACGCTCAAGTGGCGGCGTATCAGCCGAAAACATTTCTTCATACTCGGCAATGTGCTGCTGCACGCAATCATCCATAGTTTCCAGTGCTAAGTGTGCCTTGGATGGAAAATAGTGATAAAAACTGCCTTTCTGGACACCTGCTTTCTTACAGATATCATCGACACTGACAGCGTTATAGCTCTCCAGCCATATCAGCTCGAGAGCTGTTTCAATCAATTTCTCACGATTATTGGTTGGTTTTCGTCCCATATCGCTACCTTTCTTCTGCTAAGTAACAATATTTGACCGACCAGTCAACTACTAAAAATACGAATGCAGTTGTTTACAAAAAGATATATGAAACCTTAAACTTTGAATTTCAATATAAACGTTACATAGGGTGGATTAAAGACTGAATGGCAGTGCTTGCAGTCTGTCGCTAACTACTCTCAAATGAAAAATTTAAAGGTATTATGGAAATGGCTGGGGTGGCAGGATTCGAACCTGCGCATGGCGATACCAAAAACCGCTGCCTTACCGCTTGGCTACACCCCAATACCGATAGAGATTTGAAAACTAGACAAATTATAATAGAAAAGCAACCCTCAAATTATCAAATTTTAGCTATTTCAACGTGAGTAAAATAGCCCCTCTTGGGCCCCTTGTAACAATATAGGGTTTTTTAACATCGAGCCTCTTATCTACTAGGCTAAAAGCTATGTTTAACCGATTTCTTAAAATTTTTGAAACTAACCCCATATTAATCAGTATGTTTATATTTTTGGCATTTATAATGATTTTCTCAACTCCTGCAGAGATTAATTCCTTAATGGGAACGATTTCTTGATGTTTTATGACCATCTCACTTTCAAGCTTAGCTCTTCCTCTAAACATTTTAACTATTTCTGCTCTTAAAATTCCCTCCACCAGCCTTTCTATTTCATCGGCGGGCACACGCTGTAGAAATTTTGTACTTCCTTCTTTATTTTGCAAAATATTTTGGGAAATATAGTAGCGATATTCCTTTTTACTTTTTTTGCTAAAACTCGGTGAAAAAGCTGTTCCATCTGAGTCGAATATGAGACCCTTAAGCAGGAAAACACGATCTACATCAGATGTTTGATGCACCCTATTTCCTTCCAAGACAGCCTGGACTGAATTCCAAACTTCTTGCGAAACTATACTTTTGTGCGCTCCCTTATATAGCTTCCCTTTATGTTTCGTTTTTCCTACGTAAATTGGGTTTCTCAACATCGTATATAGCGAATTTCTTGAAAAGAAATTTTTTGCGTTGGGGCGTCTCTTAATTGGTCGACGTTGTATGTCTAATTTCTTTAAATGATTTCGCAAGATATCTACACTTCTAAGCTCTAAGTATTTCTTAAATATGAACTTGACGACATTTGCTTCCTGAGGATTGATAACTAAAGTCTTATTTTCAACATTATATCCAAATGGAACGCCTCCTCCTGTCCAGAGCCCTTTTTTCTTACTGGCGGCAATTTTGTCTCTAACCCTCTCGCTCGATAACTCACGCTCAAACTGCGCAAAAGACAGTAAAACGTTGAGTGTTAAGCGGCCCATAGATGTCGTTGTGTTAAAATTCTGTGTTACGCTGATAAACGTCACACTATGATCATCTAAAATTTTTATGAGTTTGGAAAAATCGATTAATGATCTAGTTAGACGATCGATCTTGTATACAACGATAGTATCTACAAGGCCATCTTTACAATCCTGAAGCAGCTCTTGAAGGCTTGGCCTGTTTAAGTTTCCACCGCTATATCCGCCGTCGCTGTAACTTTTCTCGTTTAGTGTCCAGCCAAGCGTTTTTTGACTCTCTATATAGGCTTTGCATGCTTCCAATTGCGCATCGAGACTATTAAAATCTTGCTCCAAGCCGTGGTTGGTAGATTTCCTCGTATAAATTGCGCACCTTAGCTGTGATTGCTTCTTATCGTTCATAGAAGCATACACGCTCTTTACAGAGTATAAGTCCAGTAGAGTTTCGCTAATTCTTTGAGAAAGAATTTAGAGCAATTTTATGAGTCACATCATTACGTATATTTAAATACTAGTGAATTAAATTGCCTAGCCATATTGTTAGTTTCAAAATCAAAAAAAGCCGTGCTTTTAGCACGGCTTTAGTTAGGGAGCTCTAATATGCAGATTGACGCAAGTTATAGGTATTTTCGGCTTCAGTTTTCATACGTTCACCTTTTCTAACTAAATTTTCACCTTTTTTAACTTTAGACTTTCCTTTTGAAATTAAGTCTTCACCGTCATCAATATCCTCATTGCCGTCTTTGATAATTTTCTTGCCTTTAACGATCAGCTTTTCGCCATCAGACCATTGTTCGCCTAATTTTTGAACTTCCGAGCCTTGACCTTCTAAACGTTCACCAAATGACTGATCTTGCGAGGTTCCACAAGCTGTCAGCATAAAAGTGGAAAGCGTTAAAATCATAAAGTATTTAAGTTTCATAATAATCTCCATTATCCGTTATAGTTAAATTGTTCTTGGTGTTTTGGCTTCACAGAATCAGCATAAGCACGCTTCCATTCATACAAATCAATAACACCATCTCTTTTAACATTAACCTTATTAAAAGGCTGTCCCAAAAAGTCTAGAGGCGTCAAACCATCTGCATCTTTATCAAATTTGCTCAAGTTTGAGGTTTTCAAAAACTGTTCTTCAGAAACATTTGTCTTTTTGGGTGTTCCATCTGCAGCATATTCGACAATTTCAATTGTCTTTCTTGTCATAGGCGTAAACGCTAATATACCAACACGCTTCATTTCAATGTTATCAATAACCTGATTTCCATCAGTATCAAACATTTTGAATAAACGCTCTCCTACCTCTGCGTGTGTCAAAGAGCCGTCACCATTTAAGTCGAACTCCATAAAATTAATCACTGTCTTATTCGGCTTTTCTTGCGGTGAGACCTCGAATCTAACTGTAGCTTTGCTAGCTCCATCTTCACTCTCCAACAACTTTTCAGCGCGAAACTGTAAATCGTCTCCTGAAGGATAATTTTGCTCTTGGGCAACAGCAATGCTTCCATAAAACGTAATAGTTGTTGCCATTAAAGTTAAAAATAATTTTTTCATCTCTATCTCCTTTGAAGTTAGCTTTAGGTTATTAATAATGGATAGGTAAGACAAACGAATAATATTAATGGTTTGATTGAGTTTTACTCATGCTTTATTATCTACATTATGGATATAACACTCATAAAAACCTTCTTGGAAGTAGTAAATACAGGTAATTTTGTGACGGCATCAGAAAGGCTTTTTGTGTCGCAATCAGCGGTCAGCCTGCGCATCAAGTCATTAGAAGAAAATCTTGGACTACCAGTTTTTATAAGAAATAAATCTGGTGTTACCCTTACTCCTGCTGGCACACAGTTTTTGAGATACGCACAAACACTTCTGCAGCTTTGGGAAGAGGCAAAACAACAAGTTGCCGTTCCTGAAGGATATAAGGACATTTTGGTTGTAGCTGGCGAATATGGCTTGTGGAGTAGGCTATTGATACGATGGCTACCACTTATGGAAGAAGAGATGCATGATGTTGCTTTTCGTGCTGAGGTTGCACGTCCAGACAGATTAACTAGGCAAATGGTTGAGGGTTCTGTTGATATTGCTGTGCTTTACACGCCTCAAATTCGTCCCAATCTTCACGTTGAAAAATTGTTTGAAGATGAAATAGTTTTGGTGACCACAGATCCGAACAATAATGGTCTGGATCAAAGTTACATTTATGTGGATTGGGGTGAAGAGTTTGGGGCATTTCATGCTACACATTTCCCAGAATATAAACACCCTCGAACTACATTCGATATTGGGCCCATCACTGTTAATTATTTACTTAATAAGGGAGGCAGTGCATTTCTTCCTAAAAGACTAGTAGACCCTCTTTTGGATGCTGGTCATGTGTATTTAGTTAAAGATTTCCCACAATTTAGCCTACCCGTTCACGTTGTATGGAGAGATCAAATTAAGATAGAGCTTATAACAACCGCTATTAACACTTTAAAACTAACAGTTGAAAAATCTCTGTCGGGTAAGTTGCCACCGCCATACTGGCAGTAGAGTTAAGAAAATAAACTCTACTCCTGTTATTTTACTTTAGAAAACATTTTTTATACGGCGATAAGCTGACCAGTTGCCAAAAGTGTGGCTGCATCCAGATTAGTCACATCAGAAACTTGAGCAACTGTTTCAAAATTTACTCCATTTGCAAGGCCATCTGTATCTACCTGAATAAAGGAATCTGTGCCATCATCTGTAATCTGGACAAAGTCTCCAATGACACCTGTAAATCCAGACAGCAATCCACTTATATCAATGCTGTCGCCCTCAATGGATGATAAATCGATAATTTCATCAACATTAACGGTCGCATCCGCTGAATCAATGACAAAAAGGTCACGCCCAGTGCCGCCATAGAGCTGGTCAAGGCCTGCGCCACCAGACAGGACATCGTCGAACGGGTCTGTAAAGGTCAAACCACCATTCATAATAGCCACATGATCTTGAATTTCACCTTGCGTTAACGCCGCATTATAAACGGCCACATCAGAGATTGTGCCGTTAAAATAATGCCCAGTCGTGCCATCAGCACCATCATGGTAATACGCACCACCATCTGAAAAGCCGATCCCGATATCGCCACCATGGCTGTTTAACGGGCCATCAATGATACCAATGCCAACCAACGCGCCATCAAGATATCCTGAAATTGTGCCCCCTGTTGCATCCAAAACAAAGGCTGCGTGGTAGGTTGTGCCAACATCAATCGTCGTATTAATTGTAAATGGTCCCCAAATTGCGCCATTACCATCGCGTGCGTTGAAGTACAAATCACCATCCTCAATGTAAATAGCAATCGCATTAACCGTTCCGCCTTCTTCATAGATGACACTGCGTCCAGTAGTATCTGCAGCGTTAAATACGATCTCTATTGTGCGTTGGGAAACGGCTGAAGTATTAATTTGTGTATTATCTGCAACTTGTACGCGGTCATTTACGCCGTCAAAATAGGCTGCATTATCATCTGTTGTGTAGAGTCCACCAGCCTGAAGTACGACACCATTTTCATACGTGCCGTCGACAGGGTTACCAATAGACCCCTTATTATCCAGAACCGTGCCAGATGTTTCGTCAAACTGCCAATAGGCGACAGGCCCCGCGCTCAAAATTGCACTACTTAATGTACCTGCATTACCCGATGCAGCCGCAATTTGCTGTCCATCGGCATAAAGAATATCGTTTCCATCACCACCTGTGAGTGTGTTGTTCCCAATACCACCATAAATGACATCATTGCCTTCGCCGCCGTGTCCTTCATCATTCCCTGAGGAAAGATGAAGCTCATCGTTACCTGCACCACCATTCAGAACATCGTCACCGTCATTATAAGATGTATTACTTCCTCCGCTGACAAGAGTGTTATAGCGTGTCTCAAGTGTTGCCGCATCCAATGCATTATTGTGAATGGCAACGTCAGAGATACGACCGTCAAAGTAGTGCCCATAGCCAGTGGCTGCACCGTCATGAAAGTATGTGGCATTATTCATACCACCAATGCCAATTTGCCCACTGTGTGAACTTAGAATTGTAAGAGCTGAACCACTGCCAAATTCCGAACCATTAAGATACCCGCCGACATAGCCTGTGTCCGTGTTCATAACAAGCGCGATGTGATATGTCTCACCTGAGTTTATGGCTGTACTGATGTCAAACGGTCCCCATGTTGTACCAGAACCATCACGCACATTCACATGAAGCTGGCCTTCATCAATATAAATAACCATGGCATTTGTGCCGCCACCTTCTTCAAATAGAACCTGACGTCCTGCGGTTGTATCGGCATTAAAGACCATCTCGATTGTGCGCTCGGTCACATCGCTTAGATTAATTGCCGCGCTGTTTGGAACAGAAATGTAGTCATTGACACCGTCAAATTCAGCTGAGAATGAGCCACCACTAAATAAAGCGTCCTGTCCAAGTGCTACGCCCCCAATATACGTGCTATTCAGCCCCGATGTATTTCCAAGGTTGGTGGATGTCGTCCCAGAAAGCTCGTTGAGTTTAAGATAGAGAACAGGATCATCCGTTAAAATACGGCCTTCAAATGTTTCAGCCGTTGGGATAATTGTATTATAGGCGTAAAGGAAATCATCACCATCACCCCCATTAAGCGTATCACCGCCATCCCCACCATATAAGCGATCGTTCCCTGCGTCACCGTTTAAAACATCATCGCCATCTTGGCCTTCAAGAATATCATCATCAGCTTCGCCATGAAGTGTGTCATTACCTGCACCTCCAATTAGTCTGTCAGTACCATTGCCACCAAATATGGCATCATCGCCTTCTTCACCATAGAAGCGGTCACTACCCTCATCACCGTAAAGCGTATCGTTGCCTTCGCCACCGTTAAGGATATCATTGCCGTTACCCCCACGTAGCGTATCTTCACCTCCCCAGCCATAAATAACGTCTTGGTCATCACCACCATCGGCAAAATCATTTTCTGCTCCGCCATAAATACGGTCGTTACCCGCATCACCGTAAAGGCTGTCTGCGCCGGCCTCGCCATAAATGCGATCGTTACCTTCACCGCCATAGATCGTGTCTGCGCCATCACCTCCATAAAGGTAATCATTACCGGCATCGCCATGAAGCACATCATCACCGAAATCACCACGAAGGCGGTCATTACCATCGCCCCCATAAAGGATATCGTTTCCGTAGCCACCCCATAGATTATCGTCGCCAAAATCACCATGAAGCTCGTCATCACCAAATTTGCCTAGCAAATTGTCGTTGCCTTCACCACCGCGCAGGGTGTCATTTCCAGTGTTACCGTATATTTTATCGTTGCCTGCAAGGCCGTGAATTTCATTTCCCAAAGAATTAGCAAACATTTTGTTATCACCAGTCGTTCCTTCGATGACAGGAGGGGCAATGCCAAGCTCATCAGAAATATCTGTGTCCGAGTATTCGCCTTGATCAAGTATAATTTTTGATGCTGTAACATCGGCACCTTTGTTAGTCCCAAAGCTTGTTAAATCAACAGGCGTATCATTCAGAGCCACGTTGGAAATTTCGACACTACGACCAAGCTCTACACCGCTATTTGGAAAGTAAAAACGTAAAGCGCTATGATTAAAATCATCTGTTTCAAGTGTAAATGAAAGCGTACTACTGCCTAGAGACACGTAACCCTGATGGATTTTCGAACCACCATAGTAAACGATAATTTTGGGCGCCTCCGCAACAAACTGCCCTGTGATGTCAAAATTAAGAGTAAATTGTGCCATGTTCTCCTCTTCTTCAAGAATATCAGAGAAAGGTAAAGTTTATCTTAAATTTACTAAGTGAAAAGTTGTGCTGATTTATTTCAGATAAAGTCCCAAAATTGAGTATAATTTCGATAACACACATTATCACCGATAACTGAATTAATTATTCAACAATAAGGCTTCCATTGGCAATCATTGTCTGAATATCAAGACCTGTGGTATTTTGAATTTGCGTCACCGCTGTCCATGAACTTGATGTTCCAGAGCCATCTTCATCTACATTAATACGCGTATAACTACTACCTGCATTGAACTGTACAAAGTCGAGGATATTGTCGCCGTTTGCAGAACTGTAGTTAATGACATCTGAGATGTCGATGATGTTATTACCGTTGCTCCAATCCATGATGTAGTCACGGCTACCATCAAGATCACCCGCATAGAATGCGAAAGTGTCATTGCCGCTATGACCATAGAGATTATCCAAGTCTGTTCCACCATTCAGCAGATCATTACCGTCACCACCATAGAGCTTATCATTGCCTTCACCGCCATAGAGCTCGTCATTGCCTTGGTTACCCTCTAAGAAGTCCCAACCATCTTCCCCATAAACTACGTCATCGCCATAATTACCTTTTAGGTTATCTACGCCTGTTCCGCCATAGAGAGTATCGTTATCATTGTCGCCATAAAGGTAATCATCCCCATCCCGACCATAAAGAATATCGTCACCGTTTCCGCCTGCTAGATTATCTCGGAAGTCTCCTATTCCTCCATCTAAAATATCATTGCCATCATCGCCATAGAGTGTGTCTTTGTCGTCTCCGCCATCAAGGTAATCATCACCATTATTACCTCTGAGTTGGTCTTCCCCATCTTCCCCATAAAGATTATCATTACCGTCACCACCGTAAAGCCAGTCATATCCTGTGCCGCCGTATATAATATCGACCCCCGAATTACCTTCTATAGTGTCTACGCCTTCACCACCCTCAATCCAATCATCACCATCGCCGCCGTAGATGTCATCATTACCATCTTCACCGTAAAGATAGTCATTACCAGCCCCAATAAATCCCGCTAGACTATTTGCATCATCGCCGTAAATGTAGTCGTCACCTGTTCCGCCATAAATAAAGTCATCGCCTTGGTCACCTCTTAGAACGTCCGATAAGTTACCGCCATAGATAGAGTCGCCCCCTTCTTCGCCATAAATGTAATCGTTACCATCTTCCCCATAGAGACTATCCTTTCCAAGGCCGCCATAAATTCTATCCTTCATAGCACCACCATAAATGGTATCTGAGCCACCATAACCGTAAAGGAAATCTTCTTGGTCATTGCCGTAGATATAATCCCACTCATCAGATCCATAAATGGAGTCAACGCCAGCAGTGCCTAATAGAGCAAAATTAAACTGACTTGTGGTTAGGTTTGAATAGTGAATGCCTTTAACAAGAACAGAGTTATTGGCATCGACCGTTATTAAGGCATCATCTCCAGCGTCCGCAATTGTTAAATCATTAATATCGGTTACTGCACTCACACTTGCAAAATTGAGGCGCTCGCCATCAGAAATATTAAAGTCATGGACAATGTCATGCCCAAAGTCATTTGAGAGAACACCAGGCCCAAAATTATAGTAATCGCGTTCATTGTCTTTGCCGCCATAAAGGTTATCATCATCATCGCTTCCAATAAGAACATCAGCCCCTACGCCACCATAAAGACGATCATTGCCCATTCCTCCATAAAGCACATCATTACCTTCATCGCCAAAAGCAACATCGTTATCATGGCTTGCACTTAAGTAATCATCACCTGCACCCCCATAAAGGCGGTCGTCTCCAGCTCTTCCATAAAGAACATCGTCATCATTGCCTCCATAAAAGAGGTCGCCATAATTGGAGCCAAGTACGGTATCTGAACCATCTCCTCCTTCATATGAAACGCCACTTGTATTCGAGAAGAAATACTCCGTATCATCCTCAACAGTACCTTGGATAAAAGAGGGTAGTGAATTAGGATCGATAGTATATTGATGTAGCTGGTCAAACGTATAAAACCTGCCATCAGAAAACGTTACTCCATCAAAATAAGATTGTGTAACGGTTTTAGCTAAAATATTTGAGCTTAAGTCAAATATTGTAAAATTTGTGCCCGACAAACTATAAGTAAGGTCGGCAACTTGAAGGTTGTTTACCTGAATAGAGTTAATTCCAAGATCATCATAAATGTAACTATACTCATTAGGAGCTATAATATAGGTATCATTCCCATCTTCTCCACGTAGATTGTTACTCCCTATCCCACCAATAAGTGTATCGTCGCCAGCACCCCCAAACAAAGTATCGTTGCCCGCATTACCGTAGAGTGTGTCATTACCTTCATCGCCATGAATTTCATCATCAAAGGCCGAGCCAAAAGCGACATCATCCCCGCTTAAAAGATCTGCTCTTACACGGATGTGATGTTGTGACACGTCATAAGTATCATTTCCTAGCGTGTTAATTGGCGTATATGCTGTACGAGCAGCTGACAACTCTTCAATCAGATAAAAGTTTCCATCAAAGCTAATACCGCTGAAACTATCTACACCAACTATTTGAAATAGATCATTGTAAATAATATTCGGGTTTTGAGAAGGATAACCTCCAGCCAAAACAAGATTACCTTCTGCATTTTCATACAAGCCATAAGTCAACGATGTGCCATCAAAATTTGTAAAATTAAGCGTATTTGTGCCTGAAGCATCCTCTATGTGTACATAGATATTGTCACTTGTCGGCGCGGAATAGTTTTGTGGGTCAAGAACAAAAGGATTTACGATATCGATGTTATAGGCATCGTCACCTTTGGTATCAACAGCATCTATAAATGCAACATTATAAGTGTCATCACCGCCATTATCGACAATTTTACTTAACCCATCATAGTCCGTGATGTGGTCTGAATTCACACCTGTGATATAGCTATCATCACCCTGACCGCCTGCATATGTGTTATTGCCGACACGCCCTATGAACAGGTCCCGACCGTTGGATCCTATGAAATTATCGTTCCCTGTGCCGCCGTCTAATCGATTAGAGTATGTGTAATATTCACCATCTATGGTTTCATTGGTTGTCTGCCCTAAATCAGCTCCACCTGTTAAAGTATCGTCTCCACTTCCACCATAGAGTCTATTAATTGCGCCCTCACCTTCAATCGTGTCACTGCCAGCGCCTCCATAAACAGTTTCACCGTAGATAGTGTCATCACCTGCCCCTCCATAGATTTCATCAAGGCCAGTGCCGCCGCTTATGATATCGTCCCCCGCACCACCATAAATTGTGTCATCACCAATTGTCCCCGCATAGTTGTTGTTTCCTCCATACAAAGTTACAACAGTCTCGTCCTCAAAATAGGGATTTGGGCTGTACCAGCTATTACCGACAGTAGTTTCATAGAATGTGGTGTAAGCTGTTGAGGTTACAGCAGTATCTGTATAGACAACATGTTCGCGATCATTGCTGAAGGCGACTGTTATACCATTATTTGTGACGAAATTATCTAATGTCAGTGAACCATGACTTCCAAAATTTAGAACAAGGTCAACATATTCATAAAAGACATCATCAATGCCATCATTGTTATTATCAACGCCATAAGTGTCAACAATACTGTATGTGTAACCTGAAAGATCATCGCGTGTCAGACCTTCCCAGATAGTCACGCCGCCATATCTACCAGAATAAATTGTGTCATTCCCACCCGTATAGATGTAATTGATACTACTTGCATTTTGATGGGCGTAACCCGAACCACTTGAAAGCACATGGATAAAATCATTTCCAGTTCCTGAAATGAACTTGGTTCCGTCTAAATCGTAAACTGTGTCGCCTTGATGCGAACCCCAGAATTCTCTATTACCATCATTGTCATGATAAACTGATTGCATAACGCCGTTCGTTGAAATGGAGACAACGTCACCATCACTCGTTACAAAGTCAAAGGTAGCCGCGTTTGCTGCACTGCTGTGATCGAATTTCACAATGCCATTGAAGTCAACGGCATTGCCATTTGTATCAATACTCCCAAAATTAACATTGCCTGCACTTGACTCAGATGTCAGTAAGGTCACCTTTCCAGAATAAGTTTCGAAATTTTCTAAGGTAACAAAGTCAGGTGCATTCTCTATCCATGCGTGGTCTGAAGTACCGTCTGTTTTGAGAAAACTTTTGTCTGCAAAATGGACGTTATCATTACCATTCAGAGCATTAACTCTATCTATAGGAAAAATAGAATTTGGGCTAAGTGGTGAGTAAAATGTCACCCTGTCATTTTGATTGCTCAATATCAAATGCTCTATTAGGCCTAATTCTTCTTCTAAGCCTATATATTGAGAAGAAGAATCATCCCATCCTCTTACGGTAAAGCTAGAGAGATTGCGAACTGAAAGCCCATAAGTAAAGTTGAGAGTTGAATAATTGAGTGTATCGTAGCCATCTTGATAGTCATTTCCGTAAACATCGGCTTTACCACCATAGAACTTATCACCTTCTAAGCCACTGGCCGTACCAAAGCCAAAGAATGTGTCATCATTGTTTCCGCCATAAAGAACATCCTTGCCGCCCTTACCTTGCAGAATATCATTTCCGTTTCCGCCAAAAAGGATATCATCACCCGCTCCCCCAGTCAGTGAATCCGTCCCATCTTGCCCTAATAGAAAGTAATCATTATCACCTGTTGAAATATTGCCACCTGTCTGCTTAGCAATGACAAGGGTTGGACCAGCATATGTTGCATCGGCAACATGACTTGACCCGACATTGTCTGATACAACAAAGGCCGCGCGTTGAATAACATTCGTAGAACGATCGCCCCAAAGGTTCTCCATACTATCGCGTATATCATTTTCGATACCAGTTTCTTCAAGTAGATCACCAACCAAAGAAGCACGCGCAATCATTGGGGGCAATGAGTTAATGCCCGCCTCTTGCCAACGTGCATCAGAAAAGTTAATGGAAAGAATATTATCTGTATCTAAATAATCGAAAATACCATTTATAGCTGTGCCAAAATCATCTTGCTCAACCTTATTTAGCGCAAGTGTACCCGCAAACTGAATAAAAGATTTTGAGATATTTTCTATGTTTTTATCGTCAAGCAAAACAGACGACACATTCTGCGCCTGCAAGGCCTCTCCAAGCACATTTGCATCGTGATAGAAGGCACGAATACCCGTATCACCGAAGGGTGTCACGCCATCGTCAATAGCAGAGTAAGCTAATGTCTGCCTAAGTATTTGCGAGTATTTACCATCTGTTTGATATTGTCCTGCAACGTCGCTGTTTGTTGCAAAGCCGATTTGACTCGCAAAACTATCATCAAATGTGACTGGCCAAAAATACTGAGCTGAATGCTCCCAATCTGTTGCCAAAGAAGTATTATTATTGCCACCTACCTCTGCAAAATAACGCATTGTCATAAGTGCCATATCGTGACGCTCTAGAGTGCCAACGTCAGATATGATACTAACATTTAGCCCTAAACCATGATTTTCCACACCTGAAGAAGGAGACCAAGGTGTTAGGCCCAAGAATTCTCCTGATATACGATGACCAGAAATATTGGCCAAATCACTTAATTCTTGAGGTGTGTCGTTGCCATAAATCAAATTTTTCAGATTGCTGTTATAAACTTCTTGAGAGAGAACATCATAGTTGGGATCAGAAAGATAGCTATCTAATTGCGCCTGAGTAACGCGAACCCCTAATGAGTCTTGTAGAGTAATTAAATTTCTTAAATCAATTTTATAGTCAATAGACTCTTGATAAGTATTTTCCGCTGCCGCCTCAAAATCCATGCTATCAAAAACAAGAGCATTTTGATGATAGATTTGTCCAACATAACCTGCTAGGCCACCCCCTAAAGAATGACCTGTTAAAGATATATCAGCATTGAAATAGCTACCTGCGCCTGCAACGCTTTGAAAAAACTCAATGGCCATTTCACCCTGTGAAGTGTTTGTAAAGCCTCCGCCCAAAGGCCAGCCATTTAAGACATCGCTACCGCCATCATCAAAACTAGTTCCACGATAAGATATGACAGTATCGATTACATTCCCTTGATTGTCTTTGATATCGTATGCAATCCCATAAAATCCTGCGTTAAAACCCTCAGATCCTTCTTGAATATCACTTTCAAAAGTTATGATAGCCTTACCAAGAGATTGATTTATACTTTCTCCATTAGCATCAACATCAAGTTGAATTCCTGCACCATAACCTCGGTTATAAGAATCCATCGATAAAATAGCGTTCATTAACGTATTATTGATTGGCATTATTAGGGCCTTCCGTTGAAAATGCGCCGGAGCTAAGGCTATTAGCAGTTCTGTTTTCAGCTTTACTTGTACCAAACCTTTGACCATCTAACCTCTGATTGTAATAATCATTCAACCAAGGTAGCAGTTCTTTAATTGTTTGAGTTACAGGCTCATCTACAAGTTCAATTGTTATAGTTTGAATTTTGACGCTTTCGCCGAACTTCTCCGAAAGATTGTCAATATCTACAGCCTCAACAGATGTCGGGTTATCTATATCCTTAAATGTTACAAACCGCGGATAAGCCTCACGTGGTAATTCAGCCTTTGAGCCAATAGGAAGGCTGTTGTAAAAATTAACACCTTCAATTGTGCTTTCAGGGCCAGCATACGGAAAACTTTTATACAGCTCTCTAAACGCATCCCAACTTACAAGCCCAAATAGATATTGGTTATTACCTAAATCTATAACGACTGCCTCCCCGCGCACTTTCGCAGGGCTAGTAGCGTTTGGTAAATCAATTTTTATTTTGCTGTCTGAGTCAGTTATTTCACGAACAACTTCACCAGTTTTTATACCTTCTGGCGTGTCAACAGTCACAGTCATTTTATAATGCCAGTCACCTGACACATATAAATCACTCATCGCAAATGCCGTTGCTGACATCGCAATGACCGCAATGAATATCAGAAGCTTTTTCATGGAACTCCCCACAATGTAAATTTGATTACATTAGTTACACCACACTTCTGAGAAAGAGTCGAATCATAGCGCCAAAGCTATGCACAACACGAATGATAACGTGCATTACGGAAATATTTATTTTTTTGAAAAAAGTGTTCTTGTATTAAAGTTATAGTTGTTAAATAGCAAACTCATTTATCTCATGAATAAAATATTGAATAAGGAAATTGAGACTGGGGTAAGATTTGAACCTACGAACTTCAGCCGAAAACTATCCGCAAGATGTAGATACACCAAACTGCATCAAAAAACACTTCAATACACTCAAAAACACCGACGAACGGGGCCTCTGTGAATTTCAATATTTTGAATTCTCGTGCGGGCATTTTCCATGCTATACCATATCTTGTAATAAATAACGGTATACACGCAGTAAACACAAGATATGAAAAATAAATAGTATGGCATTTTATTGGGTCAATATTGGCAAAACATACAAAGAGGTCGAGAAGCACGGATTTTTGTGGGCCCCCGCATATAATATAAATAAAAAAGGCAATAAAACACTTCCTGCAGGATGGAAGCACGTTCCCGAAGTTAAAAAGGGGGATATTATATTCTGCAATCTAGGAAATAATATCCAATATATCGCTGAAGCAAACAAAGATGCCTACCCCTGCACAAGACCCACAAACAGAGAATATGATGAATGGAAGGATGAGGGTTACAAAATAGAAGTATCTATTACAAATCTTGCCACCCCAACACCTGCAACTAAACTTTCAGAAGAATTCATTGAGCTTTATAACAGCCATACGAGTCCTAAGCTATTTAACTCAAATGGCAAAATAACGGAGAACTATCTTTACCACCTCGATAATACAGCAGGCGTATTTTTACTAAGTCACGTAAATGGCTTTAATCCAAATATAAGAGATAGTGATATTGATTTGGAAAATGAAAGGGGCAAGCGGCTTTCATATGTTGAGAAAAAGCAGTATAGGCTGCACAAGATATATGAAGGGAGAATAAACACTCAAAAAGTAAAAGATAAATTAGGGCACTCATGCACCGCTTGTAATTTAAAGTTTACAGATATTTATGGTGAGCTAGGTGAAAACTTTATTGAAGCACACCATTTAGTTCCTTATTCACAATTAAAAGAAGGCCAAGAACGAGAAATCAATATCGAACAAGATTTTGTAGTTTTGTGTGCCAATTGCCATCGCATGATCCACCGTATGGATGATGTAAGTGATCTAGAAGGTTTGAGAAGAATCATTAAATGCTCTAATCAATAAAGCCAATCCCTTCAAAGTAAGCGATCAAAATAGTCTTTATATTAGCTTTTAGCCTTGCAGGAGCAGTATATTCTTCTCGTCGTCTTTGATCAAAATCAAATGGCGTTGAATCATTAGAAAAGTCATCACTTCTATCTCTTTTAACAAGTAAAACCTGGTCATCCTTTTTTCTATTCTGTGCGTAACCTAGCTCGAATGAAACATTGCTATTAGGATACGATTTAGATTCAGACTCAGAACCTGAATTGCAAACATTGGTGATATCGAATACACAGTACAAACTTCTATCTATGTTTTTCTGAATGCTTTCCACTATATTTGCCGACCCATCAGAAACACGGGTGGATTCCACTATTTCAATCTCATAGCGAGGACTCCTGCTATTAATTTCAACTACAGCCTCTTCTATACCTTCTTTAATATGACTCCTAGAAGGGTTGTAATCACTTTGCCAACTATAAAAGATCCAAGGTTTATAACCAGAAGGCAAATTTGATTTTTCAAAATAAAATTCATTTTCTACTAAATCAATGTTTACTAATTTAAAAAGACCTGACCCTTCAATATAAAAAAATATCTTATCATTTAATTGATAGTCTTTGTACCAGCTCGATTTCTCAATCAATTCTCTATCCGTTAAACAATAAGCTCTATAACCAGCTTTCAACATACTTTTTTTTACAAGCTCAAGAGTAACTGGCGTTCGGGACAACTCTTCAACATCAAAAACTGCTCCTGGCGTATACCAACATTTAATTTTAGATATGGCCATTATTTAACTTTCCTTTTATCTTTAATTTTTTTATGTATTTCTTTTTTTAAAAGCTTCGCAAATAAACCATATACCCACTAATAAAATTGGAACGCCTATAATCATGGCCGATGTCCCTATACCTACGAGTATAAAAAGCACCCCAAGCCCAATTTTACCAATTTTTGTCTTCTCTAGAGGTTTAAGAGGGTGAGCATTTGATGGATTAAGTGCCTCCATCTTTTCATGCTTATAAATACGCCATCCTCTATAAGTTAGATAAATACCTAGAGGTATCATGGGGATAGCAATTCCGACGCCAGTGGTTGCAAGCCCTGCGCCTCCGACCACAAGACCAAAAAGCAATACACCTATTCCAATTAATAAACTTACCATCTAATACAAATCCTTTTGAAATCCGACAAAAGCATCGCTGATTTTGGTGACACCTCCGAGCTCTTTTGCGGCATCCGCAACCGCCTGATATTTGAGCTCTAATAAATGCGGCAGCTTATCACGATCAAGTTCTCCCACACCCTCTTGTACATATTGGGTTAGAACAAATTCTATAAAACCCTGCAAACGATCATCATAATGCGATAGAATTATATCCTTGCGCGCCTCCACGCGTTCTCGGCGCGAAATCGGCCCCAGCTTGAATGCGATATAGGCAAGCACATCATAAAGATCGCTTTGTTCGGCATTAATCATCATACCAATTTCGGCAAGTTGCTCTGAGCCATACCCTTTCTCACTGAGGCTTTCCAGCAACGCTTTCCTTGTTTCTGGCACGCCCCAAATCTTGCGCAACTCATCCTCATCATTAAAAAAGACAGGCAATTCACCAAACAGTCTCTGCACAAATTCCGCTGCGGACATTGGTTTACCATCGGGGCTATAAAACATTGTTGCAGACATATGCTGTATGGTGCGCTCTTTCCCATCGGCAAGCTTTACCACAATTTTTTCTGGTCTAGGTTCTGGCTCGGGACCACCTGTCGTATCCCCCCCATTTTCACCCTCACCTTCTTCATCGTCATCACCCTTGGGTGGTTTTGTTTGAACGGGGGTCGGATCTACCGGCTCGCCATCCCATTCGGGATCATTAAAATGCTCATAGGCCTTCACAAAATCGAAGATGGTAAAATAATCCTTATTTTCAAAAAGCCGCGTTCCCCGCCCAACAATTTGCTTGAATTCAATCATGGAATTCACGGGACGCATTAAAACAATATTACGCACCTCTGGCGCATCAACACCTGTAGAGAGTTTTTGTGATGTTGTTAGAATTGTTGGAATTGTCTTTTCATTATCCTGAAAGAGCTCGAGGAAGCGTTCGCCCTCTGAACCGTCATTGGCTGTCACGCGAACGCAATAATCAGGATGCGTACTTTTCTTTATCTGGTTAATGTAATTACGCACAGCAGCGGCATGGTCCTGCGTAGCACAAAACACAATCGTTTTTTCATTCTGGTTAATCGCTGACATAAAGGTTTTAACACGAAATTTTTCGCGTTCATCAATCACGATTTTCTTATTGAAATCACCCTCTGTGTAACGCTTGCCTTCCTCAATCTCACCGCGCTCGACATCATCATCACTGGTATAAACATATTCATCAATGGTCGAGGCAATCTGGCGCACCTTAAATGGTGTCAAAAACCCATCATTAATTCCCTCTTTAAGGGAATAGCTGTACACAGGATTTCCAAAATAGGCGTAGGTATCTACATTGTCCTTACGCTTTGGAGTTGCGGTCAGACCGAGCTGTACCGCTGGTGCAAAATGTTCCAAAATCTGACGCCAGTTACTTTCATCATTTGCGCCGCCGCGATGACATTCATCAATGATAATGAAATCAAAAAAGTCTGATGGATATTCCCCAAAATAGGGTGCTGGATCGCCGTTCTCATCCGTGCCACTCATAAATGTTTGGAAGATGGTAAAGAAAATACTCGCATTTTTTGGCACGCGACCTGTTTTTTTAATTTCGCTGGGTTTGATCCGTGCACGCGCATCCTCGCTAAAGGCGGCAAATGAATTATAGGCCTGATTGGCCAAAATATTGCGGTCAGCCAAAAACAAAATCCGTGGACGGCGCGACGGCGCGCGGCTGATATTCCATTTGGAGTGGAATAATTTCCATGCCAGTTGAAAGGCAATCCCTGTCTTCCCTGTTCCTGTGGCAAGTGTCAGAAGGATACGGTCCTTACCATGCGCTACCGCCTCCAGCGTTTTCGTAATTGCATTATGTTGGTAATAGCGTGGTTGCCACTTCCCGCCGCCTGTTTCAAAGGGGATGGCTCCAAAACGCTCCCGCCATTCATTCACATCGCCAAAGGTGAGGTTCCAAAGCTCCTCTGGTGTGGGGTAACGATCAATATATGTTTCCTCCCCCGTTTGCATATCAATTTGATAAATACGCAACCCATTGGTGGAAAATGCATAACGTGCCGAGAGCATAGTGGCATAGCGTTTGGCCTGCTGCACGCCTTCTGTATCGCTCTTATCACGAGCCTTGGCCTCAACAACACCCAGCTTGTGCCCTTTATAAATCAGTACATAATCGGCAATATCCTGTTTGGCCCGTTGTCCCGCCCCCTGCAAACGTCCCAGCGTAATCACCTCGCGCCCGACACGGCTGTTCTCTACCACGCCCCAGCCCGCAGCCTTAATGGCGGGGTCAATCAGCTCTGCGCGGGTTTCTGCCTCGTTCATGCAACGGCCTCCGTCTGAACCTCATCCGCCGTCTCAGCGGTCAATTCACCACTAAACGCTTTTTGAAGAAGTGATTGTTTGAGTTCGTTGAGAGAAGTGAGTTTTTGTTTATACACCAATGAAAGCTTTTCTGACCAAAGCTGTCCTTGTCTTAATTTTTCAAGAAAAACTTTTTGCTCATTTAAAGAAGGATAATTGAATTTTATCTTTTTTACATCTCGAATATTAATTTGCATTAGAGCGGCGCCGTATGTACCTGCTTCGATTTGATCTCGCACAGGCTTGGCTATAAATGCGTAATATCCAAATTCCTGAAGAATTTTCTTATCATCAAATCGAATTGGCACAATACCGCGAGTAACATTAGCACCTTTTAATTCATTTGCTGCAAAAGATACATCACCTGTACTGCCTCGAACACATAAGAGTAGGTCATTACCATGCAAAGTAGTTCTTTGGTATGATTGGGCTTTTAAAGGATCAATTAACTTTAACCCTTCTGTTGTGATAACTCTCTTGCCTAAATCAGTAGGCCTAACAACAGGCAAGCCTCCAGTATATTCTTGTCCTGGCTGAACAATACCATATGAGAGCGAGCAATCATCTTTTACCAAATTAACCAATTCGTCGCTATCCCACCCTTCACCTTTTCGGGTAAAGATAGTATTGAGATAGCTTTCGAAGAGTTCGCGGGCAAAGGCGAGGTTCTTTTCCGTATTGCCGATGGCTTTGTCAATCCCCGCAAACGCCTCATCCAATATCGCCACAATCCGCTTTTGTTCGGGGAGTGAAGGTAATGGGAAACTAATTGTTTTTAGTTTTTGCTGATTGAGCTTCGGAACAGTTAGGCCAGTTATGAAAGGAGAGAGATCCGTTGCCTCAATATAATACAACAACCATTTATCTATCAGCATGTTTCGCTTAGGACGCAAGACATGAGCATGGTTGTTCACCCATGTCTTCCCTTCAATTGGAAAAGCTGTTTTATCACCAACACCCCATTTTGCACCGTCCTCGCCGACTAACACTAACGGTTCGTTGAAAAGATATCCTTCAACATGATCTAAAACTCCAGTGGCCCCATAATAAGGATATGGACCAGCAACACGTTTACTTTTAGTGATGGGCTTACGTAGCTTATCAAGAATATCACACGTTTGCTCTATAGTAGCGTTTTCCCAAATCACAGCATCCCCCGAATATTCTCTAGGATGTCTGCACTTTCGGAGTCGAGTGCCACGATTTCTGCAATAATATCCTCGGGATCACGCAGTGGCGCTTCTTCGGGCGCGTTCGGGTTTTTAACCGAGAGGTCGAAGCTGTCTTGGTCAATGTCCTTAACGCTCACGCCCCATGATTTTTCACTGTCTTTGAAATCCTTTTGTAGCCCAACGAACTCTTCCAAATCCCTATCATTCAGCGGGTTGGTTTTGCCCATATTGCGGCCCGGGTCAAGCTGGTAGTACCAGATATTGCGTGTTGCGGATCCCTTTTCAAAAAACAGCACCACGGTTTTAACCCCCGCGCCAATAAATGTCCCGCTGGGGCAGTCCAGTACCGTATGAAGGTTGCAGCTTTCTAGCAATTCCTGACGTAGGGCCTTGGACGCGTTATCGGAATTGGACAGAAACGTGTTTTTAATAACAATCGCCGCGCGACCACCAGCCTTAAGGCTTTTGATAAAATGTTGCAGGAACAGAAATGCGGTTTCACTGGTTTTAATCGGGAAGTTTTGCTGCACCTCCGCACGTTCCTTCCCACCGAAGGGGGGATTGGCAAGGATAATGTCAAAACGATCCTTTTCTTGGATGTCATTGATATTTTCCGCCAGTGTATTGGTATGCACAATATTGGGCGTATCAATACCGTGCAAAATCATGTTCATAATTGCAATGACATAGGCGAGGCTTTTCTTTTCCTTCCCATAGAAGGTTTTGGTTTGCAGGGTTTCAAGCTCGCTTGTTGTGAGATCCTTCTGCCGCATGTAGTCATAGGCCTCACACAGGAACCCTGCAGAGCCGACCGCGCCATCATAAATACGTTCTCCGATTTTCGGGGCAAGCACGTCAATCATCGCACGGACAAGGGGGCGCGGTGTGTAATATTCCCCGCCATTACGCCCCGCATTGCCCATATTTTTGATTTTGACCTCATAAAGGTGGGACAGCTCATGCTTTTCCTTTTGCGATTTAAAGCGCAATTCATCCAAGAAATCCAAAGCATCCCGCAAGGAATAGCCGCTTTGAAACTTGTTTTTAATCTCGCCAAAAATCTCCCCGATTTTATATTCAATTGTGTCGGGATTTGCGGCACGTTGTTTAAAGCCTCTTAAATACGGGAAGAGCTGATTATCAACAAATTCAATCAGGTCATCACCAATCAGTGCCGCATCCCTGTCGGGTGAGCCATCAACGTTTTTAGGCGCGGCCCATGCCGACCAGCGGAATTTTTCCTCTATGATGAAGTCGTAAGGCTTGCCAGTAAGCTGCGCCTCAATACTGCGCTCTTGCTCAAGGTCGTCCAGATATTTCAGAAAAAGTAGCCAGGATGTCTGTTCCGTGTAATCAAGCTCGCTGGCGCAACCCGCCTCTTTCCTAAGAACATCGTCAATATTCTTAAATATTTGCTCAAACATCGCATCTCTTTCTTTTAAAACGTCAGAAAGAGTATAACAATAAAGCCTTTCGTGGCAATATGGTTAACGTTTTATCATAATGTGTAAATTTCAATAATAGAGGTTATCGCTCAGCATATTGAAAACTACTGAATACTAAATATAAATATTTCGTTTTAATTTTCATAAACCCTAATAAATACATGCTTTTAAAGGCTACAATCAAGTACCAGTTGATAAACCTAGCAGTAATCTATATTAATTTCTTAGTTAAGATAATAATTTCTCAAACTTTATAATTTTTTAGATATGAATAGAATAAGAAAAAGCATTACTGTTCGTTTTTTTTCTATTGAAGCTAGTGAAAGTTTTTTTGATGACTTTATTATAAATTTTCTAGCTAATAGGGATAACTCTAATAGCTCTAGAATATTTAATTTAAAAACTAAAAAACATCTAATAAAGCTTGGTGAAGAACATATTCTTAAAGAGAATAAAGCATATTCGGTTAGCGTTGTTAGGGAAAGAAATACTTGGCAGACTAAAGCTACTAGTGATGGGCAGATAACCGGAATTTCTTTAAACCAAGGTATAATTGGTGATCCTTATTATTTCTTTGTAGTTCCTGATAAGAAAATACTTTTAGCTCTTACATCTGGTCCCATCCAAACTTTAAGAAGTGTTGGAAAGTCTATGTTGGAGCAATTACAGAGTAGTAGATCAGAAAAGATCAGGCTAAGCTTGATACCTAAAGAGCAAGACTTTGTCTCTCTTGAAAAATTATCTGAGAAGGGAAGCCTTAATTTTAAAATTAACCCTTCATCTTTTTCAGACATATCTTCAGATGCACCTCAGTTAATCAGAGATTTAAGCTCTAACCCCTACATAGAGAATAGTGCGCAAAAATTGACCTTAAATTTAGATTTTGAAGATGCAGCTGATCAACTTTTATCGAGAGATCATATCATGGAGATAATAGATTATCTGTCAGATCATGAAGGGTGTGAAATGTTGCGGGTTAAGTGGCATGACGAAGAAGGTAACGCTAACCAATTAGACTTCGTAAACGCCTTTTTTAATTATAGAACTGAAATCACCACAAGGCACACGTTTATTGAAGAAAGCGTCTCTGTAGAAATTTTAAAAGAGGCGTTTGCGACATATTTAGATAATTAGAATTAAGTTAACAATTCGATTACCTCTTTTTTAGTAATAGGGTGTATGTTTTCTAATTTTCCAGAATTGTATAATTGAAGCAGATTACTTGAAGTTGTAATATTTTCACTGTGTACTAACTTTTCATGAATTTCTTTTGCAGCTTCTCTCGACAGCCCTAAATTTATTAAGTTGATCATGCGATCATCACAAGCGCCAACTTCAATATACGAATGTAATTTGACATTAGATACATCTAATTTTTTAGAGCTCAATACGCTATTTAATAGGGTTTGATAACACTTTAAGGCATTAGATAAACGAAATCTAATGTCATTATTAATTACCTCCATAACATTTCTTACAGATTTATTAATACTATTTGGATTTATACCTGATTCTTTAGCATACTGACGATCCCATTGAATTTGTGTGACAATAATATCTTTTAGGCTCTCACCTTTTATCCATTTTTTTGTGACAGAGCATATATATTTTGATGAATATTCTTTTGTGGGAACATAGACACCAGCTTCTTGGAGTTTAGTACACACTTTAAGTAACTTCTCATATAAATTGGCAGATTGTGGGTGAGGTAAAGTCCACTCTTCTATATTTGGTTGACTACTGAGAAACAAAAATAATTTATTTTGCTGTATATAACCCACTGTGGGATTTGCCTCTAAGGTGAACGTGGCAACTTTTAGGTTCTCATGAGCAACTTGAACGCTCCTCGCAAGCAAGTTTTTCTCACTGTTATTAATAGTTAGCTCAGGCGCATTGATCGTATTTTCAAACCTATCATTTCCAAATTCTTTAATTAATTTGTTAGCTATTGTGTATAGTCGATACTGGTCTCTTTCATTATGATTATAGGTTCCTCCTAGTGCGTCTAAAACAAGTTTGAACTCCTCGTTTATAGTTTTATAATAAGTGGGGATTTTTTCTTCCTCGTTACTATTGTCTTCAAAGTAATCTTGGAAATGCCAATTATCAGGATCAATCAGGAAAATATTTCCGGAAAAATGACTAAGCATTCTACCTGCTCGACCTGTAATATTGTTGATTTTTACATCCTCTAAACGCTCAGGGCTGGCGTATTGTACCGGCTGTATAGGGTTGCTCAGAAATAAGTTTTTTGCAGGTAGATTGACACCTTCTGCAAGTGTGCTCGTGCATGCGATGAACTTAATGCGGTTATCTTTTACAAGATTTTCGATCATTACTCGAACAGAACTAGGAAGAGGACCATAATGAAAAGCTACCTCCTTTCTTAGATTTTTTGCTAAGGAAAAATCTTTATGGATAAATTCCTCAATATAGCTAGCAGCTTCCTCCAAACGATCATCAATTTCTTTGCTATCAGTGATTAGAGCAGAAATTTGATCAGCAAAGTCTTCACAATGGTTGGTTTTATTTCGGTAAATGATATTAGTTTCATTTTTACCCAATCTATAAACAATCTTTGCAAGTTTTGCTTTTGATCCAGTAAAGTCTTTTGCCACATTTATAGTATTTGTTGAATTATATCTTGAAATAATCAACTCTCTATTTTTAGCAACTACAGACATGACTATTTTAGCCACTGGGGAATTACTTGTGATTTCTTTCTCAAATTCTGTGCCAGAAAATATAGAGGAAAATGAATCCTGATAGCTTGGAGAAGGCATGCTTACGATAATCTGAGGTAAACTTCCCTCCATAATTTTTTCTATAGTAAGATGAAGTAAGGTTCCTCTACTTTTATCTGAAATATTTTGTGCTTCATCGATAAATAAATAATCAAAATAAATGTCACCCCTAAGAAGTACTTCGTGAAGCCTTTCTTGTGTCATAACAAAAAGCGTTTTATCTCGGAATTTCCCCTCTTTAGGTACTGTACAAATTTCTATTTCACTCTGATAATCTCTCTCTTTTATAAGTTCATAAATTTTTCCGGCTACTTCAGAAATCAAAGCTCTGGTAGGAACAATAATAGCAGCAAAAGCTCCATCACTTCTTGTGACTTTATGTATCAAATAGTTAAGAATTATGTGTGTTTTACCAGCTGAAGTGGGAGCGGCTGTTACAACATCTCTATCTGAGATTAAATCTGTCCATAAAGAAAGTTGAAAATCCGTTAGAGGAAAGTCAAGTTCGTCGATTGTATTTAGAGTCTCTCTAAATTCTGCCTGTGCTTCTAAATGTATATTGTACTGAAAGTTAATATTGGGATATCGCTTATTTAGTAAATAAATATTTGGAAAATTCCCAGTATCTATAAACATACTACGTGCAACAGGGACGATGTCTGGATAGTTCTTTGCGCACACATCCAATAACATGGAAAGTAATATCCTTCCTTCGTTTTGGAATTCTTTGTCTTCAGATGAGTATAATACTTGAGCTGAAGTTAGAAGTTTTTTAACTTCTGTTCTACTAAGCTCTCTACCTGAAGAGATTAGATCTGACACATAGGCACTAAAAAGAGAATTGCTAGTTGTCTTATAACCTTCACTGCTCACAATTTGTTTTGCAAGTTTCTCTGAGAATTTAGTCATTCTTCTATTCCCATATACTCGATAAATTCTTTTTCTAATTCATCTATGCAAGAAAAAGGCAACATTAGAAGCGATACTTCATCAATGCTAAGTTGAATACTCTCAGTTTTTGAGAAAAAATCTGCAATGTAATCACCGGCTAATAAAATATAATTATTCATAAATTCTTGTTCAGATGTCGCCTGAGATATAAGTTCAGCCTCAGTGAATCCAATAAAACAGGGAGAGTGAATTAGCTCTGAAACATTTTTGTTTGAAAAAGGGTTTAATAGAGCAAGAAGCTCCGTTTCAAGTTCGTCATCAATATCTGGGAAATCCATATAACTGTCTAATAAATCAAATTCCTTAGCATATGCATCTTTAGCTTTTTTCATGGAATCAGCCGCATCTTTTGCGGCTGGTTTAAATTTTTTATGAAGTTTGGCTTCGCCTAAGTACAATTTAAATTTTCCATTTTCAAATTGACCGTGTACTGCATCTGCACCATATACAGGCATTTTAGGAGAGGTTTTCAGGGAAACTTTACTCAGTATCTTGGGCGCCTGAAAATAAACATCTAAAAGAGCAAAAAGTATTAATTCTCCTAGTTCACCTTTCGCAGTGTGTTTACTTAATTTTCTGATAGCCTTTTTGAATAATTCTTCAGCAGAATTCGAATTCTTAACTCCTAATTTTTTTTCAACTTCTGAGCAGCTAAATACAAAATTGGCAATCAGACCATCTCTAACTACTTCAAAAAATTTACTGTGAGAACTTTTGCCGTCTTCTATAGGTAAATACACTATAAGAGTTCTAACCACACGACCGTCATGTAGCTGAAAAGGCATTGAAATTTCTTTCAATACACCTTTAATTTCTTCGGCATTTTTTAACTGTGGCTGAAGTCGGTTGACCACTTTGAATTTCCCCTCATAGTTTGCCTGTCGGGCAAAAATAATATTAATTAATTAATTAACTGCATTGATATAGCTTAATAGCTCAAACCATGTTTTTGCAATTAAGAATTTACTTAAATTCTCAGCTACATTTAATTTAGCACCAACTCACTTCCCATTGTTATTAAACTTGATACCAAATCACTAAAGAGCTAACATTTTGATGTGAATGCAATTTTGCATTCTCCGGGGCTTTAGAACCCTGCACTAAGCGGCTGATATCGCCGTTACGATGTCGCCTTTCGGTCCTCTTATGACCGGGAGGCGGCGATGTATGTCCAAGCCTCGCGGCCAAAGATCGTCGCGGTTGTCTTAGTGCAACTTCTAAACTCCCGGTCACCAAGAGAAATCTTGGTGACTTTTGAGTTAGGAGTAGAAATGGACAATAAAATTCTAGGTGCCTTAGGCGAAAATATAATTATAAGTGAATTATTATATCGAGGTTGGATTCCTCAAAATCTAAACTCTATCGTAGATAACTCTCCGAACGTGGACATTGTTGCCATTAAAGACACAACAAAAATTAATTTCCAGATCAAAACCGCAAAATTATCACAACCTGATGTTCGTGTTGGCCATGGTAAAAAGAAACAGTATTTAAACGCGAAAGTGGGACCTAAAGCGGATTTCTTGATAATGGTTAGATTTGAAAACCCAAAAAATTATGATGTTTACATTGTTCCTATTGAAGTTGCCGAAAAGGAAATAAAACGTTGCTACGATCTTTGGTTAGAAAGACCTAAATTAGATGGAAAAGTGAGATCAGAAAAGTTTCCCGCCCATATATACTTTCATTATAATAAGAATCGCCCCGACGAAAGTGACTACACTACAAAATGGTCTCAATATTTAAATGCTTGGAACCTTATAGAACCTGATTTGCAAGTCGATTCGACAGACTAGTATTCATACGATATTATTTAATTAGTTAGGATTGTCTGACAACGTTCAGATACAGATTCTTGCTCGGAAACAAGCATTGGTAGTGTTTATTTCCGAATAAAGGAATAAAGAGTTTTCAACATACCGCTAATCGAAAAACACCGCTTTTACAGCGCACAAACTGCTGCCTTTTTGGAGAGGAAATATACATGACTACAAAGATCGAAAATATAAAGTTAGATAAGCTTTCACCATACGATAATAACCCACGAACACACAGCACCAAGCAAATTGAACAGATTGTAAACTCAATCAAACAGTTTGGATTTACTATCCCTATTCTCATTGATGAGAAAGACATGATACTTGCGGGGCACGGACGCCTTCTCGCAGCAAGGCAGATGGACCTTGAATCAGTTCCTTGCCTACGGGCAACAAGCATGTCTGAAGCTCAAAAAAGGGCATATATAATTGCTGACAATAAGCTGACAGAGAATGGGGGCTGGGATAATGAGCTCCTAATAGAAGAATTTCAATATTTGGAATCTCTAGATCTAGATTTTGATTTAAGTATCACTGGGTTTGAGACTGCTGAGATAGATATTTTGTTATCTGATGAAAAGGAAAACAAAGACGATGACAATATTCCAGATGTGGATGAGACAGGCCATGCAATAACTTCTACTGGCGATGTTTGGCTGCTTGGCAAGCACAAAGTGATCTGTGGTGATAGTCTAAAGTCAGAAACATACGAAAGCCTACTTGGCAATGAAAGAGCAGGATTGGTATTTACTGACCCCCCATATAATGTCGTTATTGATGGGCATGTTTGTGGCAAGGGGCACGTTAAGCACGAAGAGTTTGTTATGGCATCCGGGGAAATGTCAAAAGAGGAATTTACTAACTTTCTCAAAACAGCTTCTGAGAGAATGATTGAATTTTCAGAAGAAGGGTCAATTCATTATATATGCATGGATTGGCGTCATATTGAGGAATTACAAACCGCTGCATCGCTTGCAAATTACGAACTCAAAAATATGTGCGTATGGGTTAAAGACAACGGGGGCATGGGCTCATTGTATAGGTCAAGACACGAGCTCATTTTCGTTTTCAAGAATGGTAACAAATCACACATCAACAATGTTCAATTAGGAAAACATGGCAGGAACAGAACGAATGTTTGGGAGTATCCAGGTGTAAATAGTTTCAAAGGGCAGATGAAAGATCTTGCTCTTCATCCCACTGTAAAGCCGACGAATTTGGTTCAAGATGCAATTTTAGATTGCTCTAACAGAGGAGATATAATCTTAGATCCTTTCGGAGGGTCCGGAACAACGATAATTGCTGCTGAAAAGTCTGAGCGTAAAGCGCGTCTAATTGAGATAGATCCCAAATATTGTGATGTAATTTTAAGACGCTGGCAAAATTTAACGGGCTTAGACGCACTAAACCTAAATACGGAATTATCATTTAATGAAATGGAGAATAGTAATGAAAGATAAAAACAAAGTTGGCTATTGCTCTCCTCCAAAAGCATCACAATTTAAAAAGGGTCAATCCGGAAACCCTAAAGGCAGACCAAAAGACACTTCGAAGTCGATAGATAATATTTATGACATAGCTATTCTTTTCCTTAAGGAATGTGAACAAGAAATTTTAATTAACGAACGCGGTGAGAACAGAAGCATTACAGTTATTAATGCTGTTTTTAAACAAGCTTTAGCTAAAGCAGCAAAAGGAGATATGAGATCAATTGAATTTGTATCGACGATGCTATCTCGATCTGCTCAATTAAAAGAAGCCTATGATAGACGAAAATTGAGAGTTAAAGCAAAGAGGTTTCAAAATGAAATTATAGATCAACTTAATGACGAAGAGTTTAGAGAAGTTTACAAAGCTGTTAAAAGCTTTAGAGAAAATTAATGTCTCGAAAATAATTAACTTAAAACTTAAAAAATATCTGGACTATCTCACCGCGTGAAGCAGTAATGCATCATGCATTCAAAAAACTACGAATACTACACTTTACAAGCCTTAAGAGAGCGCTGGGGCAAATTATGGAAGCATAAACCCCATGGCACGATGGGGCGTAACATGATGATTGCAAGCATTCGCTATAAAGAGTGGGAAGAGCGTACGGGCGGTTTAAATAATAAGCAACGTGAACAACTGAAAAACTTGGTTTCTCAATACAAAAGAAATAACAACCATTTTGATGCTCACAAACACTTAAAGCCTGGTACACGCCTTGTACGTGTTTGGAAAGGCAAGAAATACTGCGTACTCGTTAAATCAAATGGCTATGAGTATTATGGCACGGTTTACAATAGCCTTTCAAAAATCGCCAACGAAATTACAGGGTCAAAATGGAATGGATGGCTATTTTTTGGTTTGAAGTAAAGCTAGGTTTCATCAGATCTATCCCAAATTTGACTGTAAATGTTATATTTTGCTCCCATTATCTGTGACGCTAAAGGAATTAAGTAGGTAGGTTTTTTATTCGCTGCGTCTTTAATAGATCCTCCCATTATCCATGCTTGTGATCTATCAATAAAAACGATTCTATCATGAAGTTCCAAACTATGACGTAATTCTACTGTACCTCCATATTGTGCAATATATTTGTCAACGTAAGTTTTTATATCGTCAGTATAACGACTGGCGAGTATTTTAACTTCAACTTTTCGTGCTACTGATGATAAATAAGCATCAAATGATTTACCATCAAAGTAGGGATCTATGACCAAAATTTGTTTTTCTGCACTATTTATAATTTCCTTTAAATCAGAAAAGAAATTATAAACATCACCCGAAGGATAAGCATTTCCAATATCTGCTCGCCCTTCCAACTCAAGCTCTAATTTTATGTCTTCAATAGCATCTGCTACTTGTCCAATAATTTGCTTAATTGTGGGCAGAGGATAGCTCGCCAAAGTCATTTTTGCTGTTTTAAAGTCTATCTTTTTTTCGATGCTTATTCTGGACAATAAGGCGCCTGTAACAGAAACCCAGTTTCTTATCGGTGTTCCGACATCAAAACCTGCTCCATCTCCAAAGTCTGGTATATTTTCCAGCTCATTTGTAAGTTTCAATAATAAAATTTGTTTCTCAATGTGCCCATCACTTAAAGCTTTTTTCTGAAAACGTACATTAGATTTGTCTAAATCAGTCATAATATGAACTTCCCCTCGACTTCTTCCGCAAAGGAAGCGTTTATGGTTGCTATGAAGAACATAGCAAAAACCTGTGCAATCTACACGCGAAAATCAACAGATGAACGATTAGACATGGAGTTCAACACGCTTGATGCACAGCGTGAAGCGTGCGAGGCGTACATTGCTAGCCAGCGTTCTGAGGGTTGGGCATTATCGGAGACACTTTATAACGACGGTGGCTTTTCCGGAGGCAATATAGAGCGTCCTGCCCTTACACAGCTTCTTGAAGATATAAAGGCTGGAAAAGTTGATATCATTGTCGTTTACAAGATTGACCGCCTCACACGCTCCCTCTCAGACTTTGCAAAGCTGGTTGATATCTTTGATGAGCATGGGGTAACTTTTGTCAGTATTACACAAAGCTTCAATACAACAACAAGCATGGGACGATTGACACTAAATGTCTTGCTCTCTTTCGCGCAGTTTGAGCGTGAAGTAACAAGCGAGCGGATACGAGATAAGATAGCCGCTTCAAAAGCTAAAGGTATGTGGCAGGGAGGACGACCACCATTTGGTTTTGATGTTGGTGATAGACGTTTAGTTATAAATAACGAAGACGCACCAAAGGCGCGGCGCATCTTTGAACTATATCTTGAACTAAACAGCGTAAGTGATATTGAAATAGAACTTAAAAGACTGGGAATAAAAAGCCGGCAGCGCAAGTCCGACAAAGGCTTTACTTATGGTGGCACGTATTTCAGTCGAGGTGCACTCTATAGCCTTCTGCAGAACCCTGTTTATATTGGCAAAATATCCCACAAAGGAACAATCCATGAAGGATTGCATGATGCCATTATTACTCAAGAGCTATGGGATGCTGTTCAGAACAAACTCAAAGTACAAGCACAATGCCCTAAGGGTCAAATTGGAACAAGGCACCGTAATCTATTAACCGGACGCCTGTTTGATGAACACGGCAATAGATATACCCCCGTTTACACGAACCATAAGAATAAGCAGAAATACCGATATTACCTCAACAAGGAGCTTTCTAAAGATAAGTCACACCCACGTTTTAAAAGAGCCCGTTTTCCTGCTCATGAGATAGAAAAGGTTGTTGAAGATACGCTTCGCAATCACCTTCATGAATTTGCGTTGAACAAAGATAACTCCTGCTTCACATATTTCACCGAAAACCAAACAGCCCTTCCTGTTTATGAACTTGTACGTAGTCTCATTAGTAAGATTATTGTTCAAGAGAATAGTCTTGAACTGCATATTAAACCAGAGAAATTAGAAAAACTCGCCTGTACATATTTGGATATTTCACTGGAATGCTCCGAAGATGAACTTGTCATAGAAGAGCCATTCAAATCAGAGCGATCCGATGATGGGGCTATCGTTATAAATTCAAAGAATAGAGATATGTTTGACCTACCACCAAGACTGTTAAAGAAGCTTGTGCAAGGTGTTATCTGGCGAGATGAGCACTTCGATGGCATAGCTATCAAAGCTATTGCACGGCGAGAAAGCTGTTCTCATGATTATGTTAGTTCAGCGATATTCAAGAGCTTTAAGATACTACAAAACGCTTCATAATCCCTGTTATGACCAGTTAAATTCCCTGTTATTTTTAGTAAGAACGCACGTAACGTCATTTATTCTCTGGCGTTGTTAAAATTTCCTAGGGCGCAAAAACGAAAAATTCCCTGTTAATTCCCTGATAAACAGGGAATTTCTAATCCGACACGCGGAAAATTTACGCTTTGAGAAAATGATGAGAAAAAGCCCAAAATCTGGATTCTCCGCGCGTGTCGGAAAACCATAATGCGGAAAGGTGCGCGGAAAGCCGGCCTTTACAGGGAAAATTCTCTAAATCGGATGGATTGGATGACTGAATGGCAGGGGCACCAGGACTCGAACCCGGGACCTACGGTTTTGGAGACCGTCGCTCTACCAGCTGAGCTATACCCCTATTCCTTATAGATATCGTGGTTTTACACGACTAAAACGTAGATTTCCAGTTCTATTTTAAAAAAGCAACCATTTGTTAATAGTTTACATATATTCTTTGCTTATCGTTTATTTTTGAGGGGAATACTATCATGGCTGAATTAATGAAGGCGCTCTATCCATTGGTTGTGGTCATATCAATTATTGGCTATCTTCCCCAAATACAAAAATTAATGTTTGCCACACGTCGTGCGCAGAATGTCTCCCTTTCATCGTGGGCATTGTGGCTTGTCTCTGGCACACTTTCCCTTGGATACGGGGTTTATGTACTTGAAGATTTAATGTTCATCCTGACAAGTGCCTTGGGAGCTTTGTTTATCTACATCACCTTTGGTTTGATTGTCTATAACAACTATATTCGCTTTGAGGAGCCAGGCCATTTACGTGCCAAGTTTCGTCTTCTCTTTGGTTTAGACAAACGTATAAAGACGTCAGTCACACATGCCAGGCAAGTACTTCCATTAAAAACAAAAGCCTAAATCATCACTATCTTGCACGTAGCGAAAACTCGTCTATGTTAGAAATATGGATGAAACACCCAATACATTAACGTCTGGCTTTGGCCTTGCATTAAATAAGGTGCAGGAATGGACGGCTGAGTTCTATACGCTCCTGCCCAATATTCTGGCAGGATTTGTCATTCTGCTTCTCTTTACAATCATTGCCTTTAGCCTCAAACGCGGCGTTGGTGGTTATTTCAAGATGCGTGATCGCATTGATCTGGGACAAATACTCTCGGATTTTGCCTTTTGGATGTTCATCGTTCTTGGCTGCCTCGTTGCCCTTACAATTATTACCCCCTCCATCCGTCCCGTTGACCTTATTTCAGGTCTTGGGCTTGGATCGCTTGCGGTTGGATTTGCGTTTAAGGATATTTTGCAGAACTGGCTTTCAGGATTACTTATTTTGCTTAAACTGCCCTTTCGGCGCGGCGATCAAATTAAAGTAAATGATGTTGAGGGAACGGTGGTGCGCATAGAGCCGCGTGCAACCATTATACGCACCTATGATGGCAAGGATATTGTCGTTCCCAACACAACAATTTACACGAACCATGTTTCTATCCAAACATCACAGGACGTCCGACGCGTAGAGATGGATATTACGGTCGGCTACGAATATGGCGTGTCATTTATACGGGAAATCCTATTAGGCGCCCTCACCCAGATTGATGAAATTAAAAAAGAACCTGCCCCTCAAGTGCTTTGCTGGGAACTTGGTGCAACGTCACTAGGATTAAAACTAAGGTGGTGGATCAGTTCAGAGCGCTCACAAGAAATTATCTCACGTGCCCGCGCCGTTGAAGCAATCAAACTTGCGTTTGAAGCCAACGATATTGATCCAACTGACCCCTCGCTTGTTTATACACGCGAGGCTTACTCACCAGATGACCCAGAAGGGCCTTCTGAGCTTGAAAAAAGAAAAGAGAGCAAAAAGAAGCAATCTCTTACAAAACCAGTCGCTGGAAAAACGCCCCCTGCTTTTGAAATGAGTTATGATGACCCCGAAACTTATACGCCCAAGAAGGACAATAAGGACAAAACTCTGCTCTCGGAATCTGATGCTACTTCGTAAATAATTGCGTCAGGTAAAAGCCAAAAGTAGCTGACACGCCCGTAATAAATGCACCCCATGCAATATCAACAACTGCAACAAGTGGAGGAAAACCCTTCATTGTAGATAGGTTTGTCAGGTCATAGGTCGCATAACAGAAAAAGCCAAAAAGCGCCCCGTAAAGAAGTGCCGTTGTCCACGCTCCAGATTTCAAAGCGGGATTAATTGCAAAAATGACAATCCCCACGATATAGACAAGGTAAAAACCTGCGGCCACAGGCATATTAAAACTCTCCTTCAGCAAATCGCCCATTTGCGCGTTGTAGAATTTCTGTGCCACAAAATTAAGCCACACAAAATCAATAGCAAAGAAAACAACGACAGTTGAAAGATAGGCGATAAGTGAGACTGGCATGTAAATAACCCCTTTAAAAATTGTCAAAGATTGCGTAAAACAACTTATAACAGTTACTTAAAAAAGCAAATTGAAGAAAACATCATGAAATTTACATTGTCCTGGCTCAAAGATCATCTGGATACAAATGCCAATCTTGAGGAAATTACAACTACACTGACAGCAATCGGCCTCGAGGTTGAGGGCGTTGAAGATTTGAGCGCACAATTTGCACCTTTCAAAGTGGCACATGTCATATCCGCTGAAAAACATCCCGATGCTGATCGCTTGAAGGTCTGCAAGGTCGATACAGGAGAAGGCACTGTGCAGGTTGTATGTGGTGCACCCAATGCCCGCACAGGCATGAAGGCGATTTTTGCGCCTGTAGGATCTTACATCCCAGGACTTGATGTCGAGCTTAAAAAAGGTGTTATTCGTGGGGAAGCCTCTGAAGGCATGCTTGTCTCCGAACGTGAAATGTGCCTCTCTGACGCACATGAAGGCATTATAGATCTTGATGATAAATGGGATATTGGGACGCCCATGGCAACTATTTTTGGTCTTGATGACCCTGTGATTGATATTGCCATTACGCCTAACCGCGCTGATTGCACCGGTGTGCGAGGTATTGCCCGTGATTTAGCCGTTGCAGGTCTGGGTAAACTTAAACCACTTAAAGCACCTGACATAAAATCCGCGTTCAAATCTGATTTAAAAATCAGCTTGGATTTTGATAAAGAAACAAAGGATGCCTGCCCTCATTTCTTGGGACGTACTATTCGTAATGTTAAAAATGGCAACTCACCTGCATGGATGCAAAAGCGTTTGAAGGCAATTGGCTTACGCCCCATTTCTGCACTCGTTGATGTGACCAATTACCTGTCATATGATCTATGTCGCCCTTTACACGTATTTGACACAGATAAATTATCCGGAGATATCACAGTACGTCTTTCGAAGTTAGGCGAAAAACTCGAAGCATTGGATGAAAAGACATACACGCTAGACGATGGCATGACCGTTGTTTGTGATGAGAGCGGCATTATCGGTTTGGGCGGTGTTATGGGCGGCGAGGCAACTGGCTGCACAGAAGAAACAACATCAGTCACACTTGAATGTGCCTATTTTGATCCCATGCGCACAGCACGTACGGGTCGCGCGCTTGGCATAAATTCAGATGCGCGCTATCGCTTTGAACGCGGTATTGACCCTGCCTTTACAGCAGAAGGCATGGATATCGCAACACAGCTTATTCTTGACATCTGCGGTGGCGAGGCAAGTGAAGTTGTCGTTGCAGGACAAACCCCTGACCATACACGTACAATCTCATTCAACCCTGAACGTACAACGCGCTTGCTAGGCATAGAGATTGATGACAAAACACAAGAAAAAATTCTCACCGATCTTGGGTTTGAAGTATCACGCAATTCAAAGTCATGGGAGGTAACACCCCCATCATGGCGCGATGATATCGATGGCGCAGCTGACCTTGTTGAAGAGGTCGGTCGTATTCACGGGTACGATTCTATCGCGCCACATTCTTTGCCGCCCCTTACTCTCTCTTACGATACAGCACTTGAAACAGTTAATTTCAAAATGGGACGTCTTGCGCGCGCTGCACTTACGACGATGGGATATAACGAATGTGTAACCTGGTCTTTCGTAAGCGATAACTTGGCGCAAATGTTTGGTGCAAACAATAACAGCCCGAAAAAAGACCTTAAATTACTCAATCCTATCAGTCAGGAAATGGCGACCATGCGCCCCTCTGCGCTTCCTAATCTGATTGAAGCCGCAAGCAATGCAACAGCGCGCTCAAATGAAAATGGACGCTTCTTTGAAATCGGTCCAATTTTCAAATCGGGGAAAGCAGATGGCTATCAAATTGCGGCCTCTGGCCTTCTCTATGGGAAATCACAGGACCGCCACTGGGCCAGTGATCAGGTCACACGCGATGTTGATATGTATGATGCAAAGGCCGATTGCATAAACGCGCTCGAAGCTTGTGGCTGCCCCGTTGGCAATCTTCAGATTGAGGCAAACACACCTGATTATTATCACCCAGGACGTTCAGGTTGCCTGCGACTTGGTAAAAACGTCATTGGTTATTTTGGTGAAATACATCCCGCAATTTTGCAAGATATGGACATTGATTTTCCTATTATGGGATTTGAGTTTTTCTTTGACGCGCTTCCACCACAGCGTAAAAAAGGCACAACGAAAAAAGCGCTGACACTGTCCTCACTTCAGCCTGTTAATCGTGACTTTGCATTTGTTGTCGATCAAGATGTAACAGCGAATGATGTTATACGCGCCGCATATGGCGCCGATAAAAACATGATTACGCATGTCGATATTTTTGATGTTTATGCTGGTAAAGGGATTGCCGAGGGACAGAAGTCACTGGCAGTAACTGTGACGCTTCAACCACAGCAAGCCACTTTGACAGACAAAGAAATCGACGCAATCTCCGAGAAAATCGTGAGCCAAGTCAAAGAAAAGACGAATGCAACATTGCGCGGTTAGACAATAGGCCTTACTTCGCCATTTCCTCGGCAACAATATCCTTGCGTGATAATTTACCAATCATTGTTTTTGGTAAGGGCGACTCTCTAAACTCAACAAGTTTAGGAATTTCAATCGGTGAAATCTTATCTTCCAAAAAGGCTATCAAGTCTTTTTCTGTAAGCTCACGGTTATTTTTCAGCTTAATCCATGCCTTCACAACCTCACCACGCTTATCATCTGGAAGACCAGCGACAATACACTCCTCAACATTAGGGTGCATGTAGATAGCTTCTTCAACATTGCGCGGATAAACATTATACCCATTGGTGATAATCATGTCCTTGATGCGGTCAACGATATAGAAATAGCCATCCTCGTCCATTGTTGCCACATCACCCGTGCGCAACCACTTTCCTTCATAGAATGTCTCTTTTGTTGCCTCTTCATTGGCCCAATAGCCTTTCATAACTTGCGGGCCTATTGCGCAAAGTTCACCGCGTTCACCTTGGGCGACAACTTTGCCCGTATCAGGATCACGTAATTGAATATCGGTTTGGGCTACAGGCAATCCAATTGACCCGGCACGGTTGTCACCCTGAACAGGATTTACACACAAAACAGGTGAGGATTCTGTAAGACCATAGCCCTCGACAAGTGAGCATCCTGTTTTTTCCTCGAATGACTTTTTCACCTCAACGGGTAATGGCGCTCCGCCTGAAATACACACACGCAGGGATGACAAATCAAACTTTTCAATTCCTTCATAATTATTAATGGCCGTATAAATAGCGGGCACTGCAGGGAAAAGTGTCGGCTTATTCTTATTGATGATTTTGATTGTGTCTTCCAATTCAAAGCGCGGTGTCGCAATAATTTCAGCGGCAAATTTAATACCAAGATTCATAGCCGCTGTCATCGAAAATACGTGGAAGAACGGAATAACTGCCAACATCTTTTCGTTACCCAATTCCGCATGTGGCATACACATCGCGCATTGAAGTGTGTTGGCATAGATATTCTGGTGAGTCAGCATTGCCCCCTTTGGTACACCCGTTGTTCCACCAGTATATTGCAAAAGCGCGGTATCGTTCACAGGGTCAATCTCAACAGGGTCAATCTTACCATTATTATCGATAAGCGTATCGTAAGAGATGTGACGGTCATCATTTGGGATCGAAGCTAATTCTTTACCTTTAACCAACTTAAAGAGCAGGTTCTTGGGAAAAGGAACAATGTCAACAAATGGACAAATGACTAACTGATTAAGACGTGTGTTTGACAGCATTTTCAGCATCTTGTCATGCAACATTTTTAAATCTAGCGTGACCATAAGATCGGTTTCACTGTCTTCAATCTGATGTGTAAGCTCTCTTTCACTGTAAAGTGGATTGAAGTTAACAATTGTGGCCCCAGTGCGTGCAACCGCATGATAAGCAATCAGGTAATAGGGTGTATTGGGAAGAAAAAGGCCTATTTTCATGCCTGATCCTGCGCCTAATCTTTGTAAACCTTTTGCCATATGAATTGAAAGCGATTGCATTTCCTGCCAATTCCATTTTTTTCCTAAAAAATTAAAGGCAGGGGCAGTAGGGAAATTTTTCGCCGTTTCATCCAGAATGTCGTAAATTGGGGCTGGGTTAATCTCTGCATTCCAGTCCATATAATCGGGATAAGACTTGATCCACTCTTGCATTGAGCACCTCTTAGCTTGAATTTTGCAAATATATGGTAGCTAAAGTTTCGACCCGTGCCAACCAATATCATAAAATCAGCCATTGCATACTTGTGATAAAGCCAAGTTAGGTCTATACTTAAAGTTGTGTTGCATATTGCAGCATTATTATTTGACGAAAAGACGCCCAAGACCGTGCCGACCCAAACACAAAAAACCGACGAAAACGCCCTTCAAGACGTATTTTGCGAACTTAAGTGGTTTAACACCGCTAAAGGTTATGGTTTCGTGCGCACGAACGGTCTAACGGCGGATATTTTCCTCCATGCCAGTCTTTTACAATGTGACAATCATCCTCTTGTCGGTGAAGGCGCCACAATGAAGTGCGATATCCGCAAAACGGATAATGGCTACAGTGTCGAAAAGGTGCTTACCGTAATTGAGACTGGCGACACGCCCTTTCAAAAGGCAGAAGACGAAACTCAGCAACTCATTATTACGACCAAGGGCATCGTCAAACGCTACAGCACGACTTCAGAATTTGGCTTCATTATTCCTGATGATGGTGTAAAAGACATTTTTGTCCATAAGAGCTGTGTTGAGAATTCTGGCCTTGAGGAGCTTATTCCAGGACAGAGCGTTGAAGTCTCCTATAAAACTGTACCCAAGGGTCGCGAGGCATTAAGTGTTAAAGTTTTACAGAACCCTTAAAACGCTTCTTTTTCGCTCTTATCTTTTTTCTTGTTTGTAAAATACTTTCTGATCGTTTCAGGCAAAAGAAGCGCGCATGGGGTAACAATAAGCGTTAGAAGCGTTGCAAAACTCAAACCAAATACAATTGCGGTGGAAAGCTGAACCCACCATTGTGTTGAAGGTGCGCCCACAGAAATCTCACGCGCTATGAAATCAATATTGAGTTGCAGGACCATCGGAATAAGCCCGAGAATTGTTGTGGCTGTTGTCAGCAATACGGGACGCAAACGTTGCGCACCTGTTCGTAAAACGGCTTCAAAACGATTGGGTGCCTCTTTTTCCAGAATTTGGTAGGTATCAATCAGCACAATATTGTTATTGACTACAATACCCGCCAGCGCAATCACACCAACGCCCGACATGATAATGCCAAAAGGTTGTCCCAAAAGGATAAGTCCAAGCATTACGCCGATGGTCGACATGATAACTGCAAATAGAATAAGGAAGGCATGATAGAAACTATTAAATTGTGTGACCAAAATGATGGCCATTAAAAATAACGCGATTATAAATGCCTTGATTAAAAAGGACTGGGCCTCGCGCTGGTCCTCATCCTCACCACGAAATTCAATGCGTACATTATCGGGTATGGCTGATTGGTTTTGTGCAAGCCACTCTTTGATCTTGGTAATCTGCGCAGCGGCATTCAGCCCCTCTTCAACATCGGCCTTAATGGTAAGCACACGTCGTTGCTTTGACCTGTTAATTGTGCCGACTGATTGTTCTGCGCGGCGGGATACAAAGTTACCAATCGGCACAGGGCCCTGATTAGTTTCAATGCGTAGTGCATCCAGATTATCGAGTGTGCGTTCGTCCTGCGGATAACGCAACACGATATCAATTTCATCATCACTCCCATCAGGTCGATATTCTGAAACCTCTAAACCGTTGGTCACTAAACGCACATATTGCCCAACAAGACTTAGGTTAAGACCAAATTTAGCAGCTTGGGCACGATCAACATCTAGCTTCCATGTAATCCCTGGTAGAGGGCGCGAGTCCTCCACGTCCACAAAACCGCCAATCTCATCTAGTCCGCCCCTCAAGGATTCAATAACTGGGGGAATAGCCGCAGGTGTAAAGGATGACACCTCAATCTCAACAGCTTTGCCAGACGCAGGGCCTGCCTCATCCTCACGCGTTTCAATCTTAACGCCTGGGATATCTTTTGTCTTTTCACGTACACGCTCAAGGATAACTCTTGCCGCGTCGCGCTCATCCCATTCCTTAAATTCCATCTGAATTTGGCCAATGACATCCTCGGCAACATCTTGATTATTATTACCGACTTTACCGATAGAGCTGTAAAACACATCAACGCCATCTTCATCAAGAATCCGCGCCTCAATTTCCGAGATAATCTTTGATTTCTCTTCGATTGAGAGATTGCCACGTGCATGTACAAGCACACTGGCAACTTCTGGCTCAATATCTGGAAAAAACTCTACACCATTCCCCTTGAAGGCGTAGAGCACAAATACTGCAATAAGAAGCGCAATCGTACCGGCTATAATAAGACCTGCACGTTTCAGACAAAATTTAAGAAAATGAACATAGCCCCCTGTAAATCCATCTAGCTCATCCAGATTACCCGTTTCCGAGGCGACAAGCGCCTTATATTGTGGGCTTTCTTTATCCGCATTTGGACGCCCCAAAAGCGAGCCACAGACAGGCACAAAAATAAGCGCCATAAAGAGTGATGAAGCCAGAACCGCTATTAAGGTTAACGGCATAAATTTCATAAACTCACCTACAGTATCAGGCCAAAAAAGAAGCGGACTGAAGGCGGCAAGTGTTGTAAAGGTCGAGGAGATGATTGGCCAAGCCATACGGCGTGAAGCCTCTGAATAGGCTTCAATACGCGTCTTGCCCTCAATCATTTTACGGTCGGCATACTCAACAACAACAACAGCACCATCAACAAGCAAACCAATTGACATGATAAGCGCAAACAGCACAACGACATTAACCGTTAGGCCAGTAACATAAAGAAAAAGGACACCACTGAGAAACGCACCAGGAACAGCAATCCCAACTAGAAGTGCGGCGCGCCACCCCAAGAAGGCGACCAACACAATCATAACCAACAGGATGGCCGAGATTAAATTATTCTGCAGATCAATCAGACGGCTTTTAATTGTGTCGGAATTATCCAAAATAAAACTGTATTCCAAGCCATCTGGCCAGTTTTGCGCCTCTTCGGATACAACCTGCTTCACCGCATCAATTGTATCAATCACATTTTCACCAGTACGCTTAACGACATTCAAGCCCACTGCTGGCTTACCATTAATACGCGCGTAAGATTCTACGTCTTTGTAAGTTTTCTTTATAGTCGCAATATCAGAGAGTTTAATTGTTGAATCATCAACACTTAAAACAGGCATCGCCAGAATGTCATCAACAGTTTCAAAAAGTCCCGGCACTTCAACAGCAAACTTACCCGTTTCATTCTGAAGCGCGCCTGCGGCCACAAGACGGTTAGAGGCACTGAAGAATGAGAGAATCTCATCACCTTTCAGGCCATAGCTTTCAATTTTTTCAGGCTCGAGAATAATCTCGACGAGGTCTTCGCGATCACCTGCAATGTTAACTTCTAAAACACTTGGAATGCCCTCAATTTCGTCTTGTAATCTGCGCCCAACCTCCACAAGCGTGCGTTGTGGTATTTCGCCGTAAAGCATGACAGCCACAACAGGAAAGAGTGAGAAATTGACCTCGGTAACCTTGGGTTCTGTATCCATACTGTCAGGCAGTTTGGGGCGCGCTTGATCAACAGAGCGCTGCACATCTTCAATTGCCTTATCCTTGTCAAAGCCTGCCTGAAATTCGAGCAGAACATAGCCACCCCCCTGATAGGCGCTGGAGGTGATTTCCTTGACCCCTTCAATATCGGTCATCTCCTGCTCCATCGGGCGCAGAAGCAAACGCTCGCCATCATCAGGCGAAATACCTTCAATGCTCATCGAGATGTAAATGAGCGGAATATCGATATCAGGTGAAGACTCTTTCGGAATAATTTTATAGGCGTAAAATCCCGCAACAATAATCATGATCAGAACCGAGAGGACTGTTCGGCGTCTGATAAAGGCTGCGTTGATTGTTCCCTCGACCATTACTGAGCCTGTGTCTCTTCCTGCGGCATCATTTGTGGGTCGACACGGTCACCATTTGTAACGAAGTCCTGTCCACGAACGATGATAGTTGCGCTCTCCGCTAACCCAGAAACCCAAACGGTTTCATTCATGTTCTGTGCAATCGTAACAGGGGTAAAGACAACCATATTTGCAGCATCAACTGTACGCACGCCAATATCGCCCTCAGTATTAAGTACCAGCGCGGATGTTGGAATTTGATGCGCCTGAATGGGGCGGCCTTTGAGGGTGATGGAGGCCGTTAAACCCTCGCGATAAGCTAAATCAGGATTAGGCATTTGCACCTCAACAGGAAAAGTGCGACTAGCAGGTTCAGCTGTGACCGCAACATAAGAAACTGTTCCCTCAAGTGTCTGCCCAGTGGTCAGAGTAACCTTGGCACTATCACCCATTTCAATAGCATCAATAACAGCCTCACTCGCAAAAACTGTAAATTCCAGAGGGTTCATATCAACAAGTGTAAAAATATTCTGTCCTACTGAAAGAAAGTCGCCGACCTCAACAAACTGACGGTCAATCACGCCATCAAAGGGCGCGACTATGGCAACATTTTCCAGCGCCAATTTCGCTGTCTTAACACTTGCGCGCGCACCTTCCAATTCTGAACGGCGCTGGGCCGATAAAACACGTGGTGAAAAACCCTTTTTCTCAAGTTCGACAGCCGCGTTATATTCAATCTGTTTTTGGCGTAGCAGCTGTTCAGCCTCCGCCAATCTGGCCTGACGTTCATCAACATCCAATCGTACCAAAACATCACCTTTTTTCACGCGCGCACCTTTTTCGAAGGCAAGATCTACCACGCTCGCAGAAATTTCTGATTTGATATCAACGGTTCGCGAGGCCTTGGACTGTCCAGTGATTGTAATATCTGGTGCAAAATTTTGAGCGGCACTTTCCATGACGGAAACCTTAAACGCCTTACTTTCCTGGTCGTGCAAGGCTTCTTTTTGGGCGACATTAAGGTCTTTCTCACCCAATGAATCATCCTTGAAAACGCCCGAAAAAAGCCAAAGGGCACATAAGATTACAACGGCCAGTGATAGGAATAATGATTTTTTGTTCAAGGAAGCCTCTCAGTAATATGCTTTTCAAAAACGCATATCTGGCATGTAAAATAACACGTTTTCCCAATAAAAAAACCCTTCCGCAGTAAAAGCGGAAGGGAAAGTCGGCTTAGGAGAAACTTTTAAAAAATCTTATGAGGCGTTGGCCATAGAAGAGAGAATCTCATCTGCTTCATCGCGACGGTTTTTACCAGATGTCTCTTTAACTGTGATTTTCTTATTACGCACATTGACGTTATAGGCGATCGAAGCATGAACATCACAATAAGGAAGTGATGGATTGCTCTCTGCACCACAAAAATGAAAATCATCTTCTTTGGGGTCACCAATTGGCCAACGGCATGTTCTTTCATTAATCTGTGAAAGTTCAACTGGTGTGCCAAGTGCTTCACTGGCAGCTGCAGGCACATCACGACGGCGCACAGGTTGAGGCGCTACTTTGGCAACTTTTTCTTTGGGCTTCATAGGGGCTTTTGTTGCTGACTTTTTAGCATCTACAAGCTTACCTTGAGAACGCGCTTCATTTTCAACACGTTTTTGTTGTGTAGATTTATTCTGCTGAATTGGCGACACGCGACCAGAGAGCTTCATACGGTGGGCTTTGCCAATAACAGCATTACGAGTCAAACCACCACCTAAAAGCTGAGCAATTTCTTTAGCGGTTTTTCCTTCACCCCAGAGTTGTTTCAAAAGATCAACTCTATCATCGGTCCATTTACTCATCGTTTGCTCTCGCTCCTGCTAAAAGTGACTATTGAATTTGTCTGAATAATTTTGACTTTAACAAAAGCATCGAATCAGAAAAAGAATCGCCTTATCCTTATCCACACGAATACTGATTTTTTTATTTTACGAATCACAGAAACTGGCTAAGAAAGTTGCCAACTCGACAAAAGAGCCAAGTCATTATCCCAGTTTTTCTGAACCTTAACGAAGGTTCTCAAAAATATTTTTTGTTCTAATTCTTTTTCCATCGCATGACGTGATGTGCTGGAAATTTGTTTGAGGGTCTGTCCGCCCTTACCCAATATAATAGGCTTATGACGTTCTTCCTTTATCAAAATAAGCTGGGAAACATGTAAAACGTCGCCCTTTTCCTCTAGCTTTTCTGTTACAACCGCCAGATGATACGGCAATTCCTGATGAAGCCTGTTAAAAGCGGCCTCTCGGGTTAACTCAGCTAAATAGATTTTTAGCGGCAAATCACTCACCTCATCCTCAGGAAACAGATAGGGCGAGACAGGCAAGCGCTCTGCAATTTTGTCTTTAAGCGTATCAGTGCCTTGACCAGATTTAGCACAAATCATAAATGTTTCTGCAAATCTAAATTGGTCATTATAAACCTGCGCGAGACGCAGCAGTTTTTCCTTCTCAATCAAATCCACCTTGTTAAAGACCAAGAAGACGTCCACACTGGCATGAAGCTCAGGAAATTCTGGCATCTTGTTTTTTTCTAAAGCGCGAAGCGCCTTCGCCGCATCAACCATATAAAGAATGATATCGGCATCATCAGCCGCGGCCAGCGCCGAGGCGACCATTTTCTGCTCCAGCATATCTTCCTTTGGTTTAAAGAGACCTGGCGTATCGGTCAAAATGGCCTGAGCATTCTTGTGAATATAAATACCACGAACAGGAAAGCGCGTCGTTTGCACCTTCGCCGTAACAATGGACACATGCTCGCCAACAAGAGCATTCGTTAATGTCGACTTGCCTGCATTAGGCGCACCGATGAGCGCAACAATTCCGCAGTGTGTTTGTGTCTCGTTACTCATCACTTTTTGCTCTTACCTTGGAGTATATCCAACATTTTCTTTGCGGCCGCCTTTTCAGCTGCGCGCTTGGACGTCCCGCTTGCTGTTGCAGGAGGCAATCCCTCGACCTGAACTGCAATTTCAAAAAGAGGTGCATGGTCAGGCCCGCTTTGTCCAACAAGCACGTAATCGGGTACAGGGTGCCCATCAGCCTGCAAAAATTCCTGTAGGGCCGTTTTGGGGTCTTGAGCCGGACGATTGATTTTATTGAGGCGATCACCCCAATGCGTTTTTACAAATGTAGCACAGGACGCAAGACCACCATCCAGAAAAATAGCTCCAAGCAACGCTTCAATTACATCAGAAAGCACCTTTTCATTCTCAGAGAGAAGTGAGCCATCTGGATTTGACTGTGTAAAGTCATGTTCTTGGGTACGAATGAAATCCCCTAAGCCCATCTCTACGCCCACGGAAGCCAACATAGGACGACACACAAGCGCGGATAAACGACGTGCCAACATTCCTTCTTTTTCATTTGGAAAACGCTGAAAAATATCATTGGCAATGATGAGGCCCAAAACACGGTCGCCTAAAAATTCAAGTCTTTCGTAATTGGGGGAAGACGCACTGGCATGGGTAATTGCACGTTCCAAAAGACCACCATCTTTAAAAGAGTAGCCGATGAGCGCCTGTAATTTATCTAATTGTGCGTCTGCCATCACGATATCTTATTGAATAATCTGTTCCAGCGAATAGTTGTAGGCCATTTCCAGACCTCATAGAAATGCGCCGACCCATTGGTTGAGAAAAAGATAAATTCCGCACGTCCGACAAAATTTTCAAAAGGTACAAAACCCACCGCATCCGAAACACGGCTATCGCGAGAATTGTCACGATTATCACCCATCATAAAATAATGACCTTCAGGTACACGGAACTTCAGCGTATCATCGAGGGGATTATTATCACCCTCCTCATAAATAAGGTGAACCTTACCCTCTGGCAGGGTTTCGACATATTCAATGATACGAGAGGTGTAACCATATTCAGTCATAATATCTTCCTGACCCATCTCTTCTCGGTCAAGACGTTCGTCATTGATGTAAAGACGACCGGCTTTGACTTGAATAACATCACCAGGTAGCCCAACAACACGTTTGATATAATCAATGCTCGTATTCGTAGGCAGCTTAAAGACGACGACATCCCCGCGTTCTGGCGCATCAGACCAGATGCGCCCCTCAAATCCACCCAATCCAAAAGGAAATGAATATTTGCTATATCCATATGAATATTTAGACACAAAAAGGTAATCCCCGACCTTCAAGGTTGGCAGCATCGACCCCGAGGGGATATTGAAAGGTTCAAACAAAAAGGTTCTGATTATCAGGGCCAACAAAATAGCAAGGCCCGCGGTGCGCATCAGCTCACTCCAATCCTCACTTTTCTTTTTAGTGTCTAGGGTTGTTTCATCTGCTGATGTGTCTGTCTTTTTTGTCATGGGTCTCTCTTATCGAATTGTCTCTATTCTGGCAAGGCTTCAATAATCACCAAAGCCTCAGCATAGGGTGGTTCATCAGTAAGTGTTGTATGAATTTTTGCAACATGACCAGCAGGCGTGATTTTATCCAGCCAATCTTTGGCACCGCCTGCAACTGTCATAATAGGGCGTCCATATTGGTCCTTGGATACCATGAGGTCCTTCATAAACACACCATGCGCAATGCCCGAACCTAATGCTTTAGACAATGCCTCTTTAGCTGCATAGCGCTTGGCAAAACTTTCAACTCTGGATTTGTCGTCCGTCTTGCTGCCTGCTTCGGCTTGCTCTTCTGCTGTAAAGCATCTTTGGACAAATCGTTCACCATGGGTTTCAAGTGCCTTTTCAATACGGCTTATATCAACAATATCTTTTCCAATACCTAAAATCATGATTGTTCATCCTCTTCTATCAGACTGTCGTCCTTAGGCATTGTGATATCAAGCGCTGTTTTACGCACACGCGACATGCGCAACTTGCGGCGTGCATTTCTGGCGTTTTCAATCATGCCATAAAAGAGCCAATAAAAAGGTGTCCAAAATAATAGTGCGCACACATAGCCGCCAATGGCCCACGGCACCATCAACTCAAAAGGGTGATCAAGAAGCAATCCCCAAATGGCTTTTAAATCAATGAATGAGGGCATCCCATGAACCTGACTAATGCCCGCAAATTGAAAAATAACCTGACCGAATTCATAGGCCATATACCAGATGATAGGGAAGGTCCATGGGTTACCAAAGACTGTACCGATAATGCCTGCGGTTTTGTTAAAACCAAAAATGAGGCAAATAATAATGACATGAACCATGTGCAACCCAGGAAGTGGGAGGAACGATATTGTTGCGCCTGTTGCAAAGCCAGCAGCCAGTGAATGTACGCTTGCTGTCATCCGTCCAAGACGATAATTGGCATAGACCCACGTACGCCGCCACCCCATACGTGGCCACATTGAATCCTGGACCTTGTGAAGCAAAGGTTTTGGCAGGCGACGCTTGAACATAGTTGCGCAAGACCTTTCTATTACGTGTTAATTCATCGACCGCGTGCGCGCTCAACTTCGACAACTTGTGGCGTTGCACGAAGCGCCGCGATGATATTGCTGAGATGTTTTGTATCACTAACCTTCACATCAACCAACATGTCCCAAAAATCTAATGTTCTGTTTGTAATCTTCAAGTTATTAATGTCCCCACCATTACGCCCTATCACCGTAGATAGCGTTCCTAACGTGCCTGTCTGGTTTGTAATGGTCATGCTCAGGCGCCCAATATGGCCGTCCGCTCCATCGTCCTCATTCCCCCATGAAACATCCAACCAACGCTCTGGTGTATCTGCAAATTGTTCCAGCGTTTCACAATCAAGCGTATGAATGGTCACACCCTTACCTGTGGTCACAATCCCGACAATCCTGTCCCCGGGAATAGGGTGACAACAGCGTGCAAAATGCATCGCCATACCTGGAATAAGACCACGGATGGGAACAGGCTTGCCATTATCTTTTTTCGCTGACTTGAATTCGTCACTATTTTCAAGCGGGCGTTCGGGCAAGTTCTCACTTGTGTGCCCCGGGAAGATAGCACGGAAAACGTCACGTGCGACAATATTGCCCGATCCAATTCCTGCATAAACATCTTCTACAGCAACAGCACCTTTAAACTGACCGACAACGCCTTTAACGCCTTTTTCTGCAAATTCATAGCCTTCCATTTTATAGACCTTTTGCAGCATCGCCTTACCCAACGCCATATATTCATCACGTTGTTGTTGACGGACATAACGGCGGATATGAGATTTGGCCTTACCTGTAACGACAAAGCGTTCCCATGCAGGTGATGGGTTTTGCGTTTTGGAGGTGATAATATCGACCTGATCCCCGTTTGAGAGCTTTGTTGACAGAGGCACAATGCGCCCATTGACCTTTGCTCCTGTACAGCGCGAGCCAACGCCAGAGTGGATAGCATATGCAAAGTCAACAGGCGTTGCGCCTTGGGGTAACTCAATTAAATCACCCTTTGGCGTAAAGGCATAAACACGGTCCTGATAAAGCTCAAGTTTTGTATTTTCAAGAAAGTCTTCTGGATGTTCATTTTGTTCAATAATATCAAGAAGCTCGCGCATCCAGCGGTACTTCTTGGCATCTTTGAGCGTTGCATCCATATCCTTTTGTTTATAGGCCCAGTGCGCAGCCACACCCAAATCAGCCTCTTCATGCATTTCAATTGTTCTGATTTGCACCTCAATACGCTGTGACATGGGGCCAATAACCGTTGTATGAAGCGAGCGATAGCCATTTGATTTGGGCGTTGAAATATAATCCTTAAAGCGCCCGGGTACAGTTGGGTACTTGGCATGAATAATCCCAAGCGCGTGGTAACATTCAGCCACGTCATCAACCACAATACGGAACGCCATAATGTCTGAAAGTTGTTCAAAAGACACATTCTTCTTCTGCATTTTGCGCCAGACAGAGTAATTCGTCTTTTCACGTCCTGTAATTTTACAATTGATTTTGGCTTCTTTCATTTGCTTCTCAAGCTCGGAAATAACCTTCTCAACAATATCTGTTCCCTCCTCGCGCAGGAAGGACAAGCGATTGGCAATACTTTCACGGGCCTCAGGGTTCAAATGCATGAACGCCATATCCTCAAGCTGACTTTTGAGCTGGTGAATACCAATACGCTCTGCAAGTGGCACAAAGATATCCAGCGTTTCACGCGCAATACGCTTGCGCTTCTCAATTTTCGAAATGTGATGCAGGGTTTGCATATTGTGCGTGCGGTCAGCGAGTTTCACCAGAAGCACGCGAATATCCTCAGACATCGCCAACACAAGTTTACGGAAATTCTCAGCCTGCTTGCCTTCAACCGTTTGGCTCTCAATACGGGTTAGCTTACTCACACCATTAACAAGTTGCGCCACCTCTTTGCTGAATTCGCGTTCAACGCCTTCAAGCGTAGCCTCTGTATCCTCGACCGTATCATGCAAAATAGCGGTAATCACCGTTGATGGGTCCATGCGCATATCAGCCAGAATTTCGGCAACCTGCATAGGATGGGTATAATATGGTTCGCCTGATGAGCGCATCTGGCCCTCATGCATTTTCTTGGCAAACTCATAGGCCTTTTCAATCTGCGAGACATCAGCAGAAGGATTGTAAGCGAGGACCTTATCGGCAAGAACTTGACACTCAGGATGCATGATTTGAATTGAAACTTTCTTTTAAATAAAAAACTATCGTCAATAAAATGATATAGGTCGCGCCTTAACACAAGCCTAGGGTTTGATTTTAATGCAAAAACAATAAAAAAGGCATGAAATTCATCATGCCTTATTCATTATTATCATGATTAAAGGAAAATTTATTCGCTGAAACCAGCCAAGTCTTCCAAAGAAGGTGTGTCTGCGCTGTCTGTTGCGTCACTTGCATCCTTAGAGCTCATTGTGCTCCATTCAGCTTCACCATCCATCAAGTCAATTACTGGTTCATCTTCTTCATCCTGCGCAAACAGAATTCTTTGATGCGAGCGAATAAGGTCTTCTTTCAACTCTTCTTGATCAATTGTCTTATCAGCAATTTCACGCAAAGCAACAACAGTGTTCTTGTCATTATCGCGGTCAATTGTAAGCGGGCTTCCTGAGCCAATTTTACGAGCACGTTGTGATGTCAACATCACTAATTCAAAGCGATTTGGAATCTCTTCAATGCAGTCTTCTACGGTAACGCGTGCCATATTTTATCCTTTAAATCTTGTCTTTGTCTTTATGAACTTTAAGCTTATAAACCCTCAGCACTGTATAAATCAAGTGTTAAATATGCAAAAAACGCGACTTGCCGTTTTACTGAAATGCATTTATTTTCATGCCAAGATAAAAAACGAAAAAGACATTTATGCCACACAAAGATACACTCAAATCCGTTCTCACTAAACTTAACAAGAAAAAAACCAGCCCATTGGGCAAATTCGCAGAAGATTTCATAGTTGGTCTGCGCGAACAGGATTTTAGTGAGGTTAATATAGGAACTCTATCAGAGGCCGTTGAGGCTCATTACAAATTGTTTAAAAAACATAAGAAAACGCCTCTTATTGAAATCACAGCGATTCAGAACGAAGAAACAGACAGACACGAAACAATCATCGATATCGTTTCGAAAGATATGTCCTTTATTGTTGATTCAGTGACTGCCGAACTGGCTGAACAGGGCTATACTATAGAGACGCTCTATCACCCTCTTACAACAACAGACACCTCCCACATTCATATCCGTCTTGGTAACACACTTGCCAAGTCCGAGCAGAAGAATCTGAAAGATCGCCTTAATATCGTCATTCATGACGTTCATCTGGCCAACACAGATTTCATGCCAATGAAGGATAAAATTCGCGAATGTCAAATCGCGCTAAGCCATTGCAAGCAAAAGGACCAAGAGGATGTGCAGGAGGGCTTGGCATTTCTAGACTATCTTTTTGATGACAACTTTACCCTTCTTGGCTATCGCGAATTTTCGCTTTATAAAAAAGACGGCAAAACGATTTCCAGAACGATCAAAAGCTCATCTCTTGGTTTGTTGCGTAACGAACGGCAACCCATTTTCTTAAATAAAAAGGAAATCTCGCTCCCCCAACATTTGCAAGAAAAACGCTCTAAATTACCTATTATTTTTGTATCCAAGGTTAATCGAACCTCAACCGTTCACCGCAAGGTGCCCCTAGATTGCGTTTCGGTTAAGCTCTTTGATGAAAACGGCGACCTAAAGGGAGAAGGTATTTTTATCGGGCTCTTTACATCTGTCACCTACAGTCGAAGTCTGGATGCTATTCCGCTCTTTAGAAAAAAAGCACAGAATGTTCTAGAAAAATCAGAATTTAAGGTTGGAACACACGACTATCGATCTTTACGTCATATTCTTGAAAAGTATCCTCGCGATGAGTTTTTTCAAATTGAGGAAAAAGAGCTGCTGAAGTTTGCGCGCTCCATTATGAAGCTTTATGAGAAGCGCAAGGCAGCGCTATATGTTCGTAAAGACACCTTTGGCCGCACAGTATCCTGTCTTGTGTATGTTCCGCGCGAACGTTTTGAAACGCGTTTGCGCCTCAAGTTTAAGGATATTTTGGAAGAGGCCTTCAAAGGCGAAGTCCTTAATTTTTATGTGTCCATTGATGATTCAACACTCGCACGCGTTTTATATGTCATTGATGTCGAGCCTTTTAAGGCCCTGCGTTATAACCATGCCAAAATTGAAAAGCAAATTGTTGAAGCAGCACAAAGCTGGGAAATGCAGCTATTCCATCATATCCTTGGTAAAACAGGCGATGACACGCTTGCGCTTAAAATGCGCCAAAAATATGGGAACGCCTTTAGCACAGATTACAGAAACGCCTACACACCAAAACAAACCTATGCCGACATCAGACGTTTGGAAAAACTTTCGGACAAAAAACCATTAAGCTTTTCCCTCTTTAATACAAAGGAAAAAGATGGCCGCATTCGCTTGAAGGCTTATCACACAAACACCCCTCTTCCTCTATCGCATGTATTCCCAGTCCTTGAGAATATAGGGCTGAAGGTTGAAAGCGAACTTCCGTCAAAGGTTGTTTTAGATAATGGAAACACATATTGGATTCACGACTTCGATATGGTGCCTGAGGATGAAAATTTCGCGCTTGAGAATTACAAGGACATTCGTGACGTCTTTGAAAAGTCACTGGTCGAAATATTGGAAGGGGCTTATGAGGATGACCGATTTAACCAGCTTGTCTTGAAGGCTGGCATGACAGGTGAGGATATTCTGATTTTGCGTGGTTATTTGCGCTATATCCGCCAAACAAACTTTACATTCTCCAAAACTTATACTGAGGACACGCTTGCAACCTATCCAGAGATTGCCCAATGCTTAATTGATATCTTCCATGCACGTTTTGACCCTGCACAATCAAAAGGTAGAAGCGAAAATATGGAAGCCTTGAGAAAGACCTTCACACGTAAGATGGAGAAGGTCACCTCATACGACCATGACCAAATCATTAAGACATTTTATAGCTGTATCACAAACACCCTGCGCACAAATTATTACCAAAAAGATGAAGATGGCACGCGCAAATCTTATTTCAGCTTCAAATTAGACTCATCCAAAATACCAACACTTCCAGCACCCAAGCCTTATCGAGAAATTTTTGTTTACTCCAGACGTGTTGAAGGTATTCATTTACGTGGTGACGTCATTGCGCGTGGAGGTATTCGTTGGTCCGACCGCCATGAGGATTTCAGAACAGAGGTTCTTGGTCTCATGAAAGCCCAACAGGTAAAAAACGCAATTATTGTTCCCATGGGTGCAAAAGGTGGCTTTGTCGTCAAGAACCCGCCCAAAGGTGACAGGCAGGCACTTCAGAAAGAAGGCATTGAGTGCTATAAAATCTTTATCTCTGGTCTGCTCGACATTACTGATAATTACAAAAACGATAAGGTTATTAAGCCCAAGCACGTTGTTTGCCATGACGGGGATGACCCTTATCTTGTGGTGGCCGCTGATAAAGGGACAGCAAGCTTTTCTGATACCGCCAACGCCATTTCCAAAAATTATGATTTCTGGCTGAAAGATGCCTTTGCCTCGGGCGGATCCGAGGGCTATGACCACAAGGTTATGGGCATTACAGCACGTGGCGCATGGGAATCCGTTAAGCGCCACTTCGCGGAAATGGACTTCAATACACAAAAGCAGGATTTTACGGTTATTGGCATTGGCGACATGGGAGGCGATGTTTTCGGGAACGGCATGCTTCTTTCCAAACATATTAAACTGATTGGGGCCTTCAACCACCTGCATATTTTCTGTGATCCAAATCCAGATCCGGAAAAAACATGGAAGGAACGCGAGCGTCTGTTCAAAAATGTCAAAGGCTGGGATGCCTACGACACCAAGCTACTGTCAAAGGGTGGACGTATATTTGATCGCAGCGAGAAATCATTGAAACTGACCAAGGAAATACGCGACTGCTTTGGAATTAAGGCCGAGGAAGTTTCACCCAATGAATTGATGAATGCCATGCTGAAGGCAGAAACAGATTTACTATGGTTTGGTGGCATTGGGACATACGTCAAGGCTACACACGAGGCCAACAGCCAGGTTGGCGATAAATCAAATGATGCAATTCGTGTCAACGCCACAGAACTTCAAGCGAAGGTCATTGGTGAGGGGGCAAACCTTGCCGTCACACAAGATGCACGTGTTGAATTTGCGCAAAATGGAGGGCGTATTAACGCTGACTTTATTGATAATTCAGGTGGCGTGGATTCATCTGACCATGAGGTCAATATCAAAATTCTGCTGAACAAGATTGTCGATAGTCCAAAGTCAAAATTCTCTCTCAAAGAGCGTAATAAGTTACTTGAGAGCATGGAAGACGATGTTATTGATTTGGTTTTAGGTCATAACTATCAGCAGGCTCAAGCCCTGAGTATGATGGAGTACAGAGCCCTGGAAAGTATTTCTGATCATGATAGTTTCATGACAAGCCTAGAGGAAAAGGGCCAATTAAACAGACAGGTAGAGAACTTACCAGACAGTAAAGAAATCAAGACACGCCTATCTCAAAACCAGGGCCTCACCCGACCTGAACTAGCAATTTTGTCTTGCTACGCCAAAATTGTGCTGACAAAAGATTTAGTCAATACCAATATTGATGAAACGCCGTCGACACATAGATGGTTAAAATCCTATTTCCCTAAAGCTCTACAAAAAAAATTCGGGAAGGAAATTCCAACCCACCAACTAAGCAAAGAAATAATAGCAACAATGCTTGCATCGAGTATGGTCAATCGCTTTGGCCCTACTTATGTGCGGTCATTGCAAGACAAAGGCTATAGTGCCTTTGATATTGCGCGCTCGTATTTGCTTGTGCACGACGTTTTTGATTTGCCAAATTATTGGGAACGCATTGAGGGATTGAACAAATCTTTTAGTGCAGAAACTCAAACTCAAATGCTACTTTCTGTATCAGATACAATAAAGCGTATGGTTGGATGGCTTGTGAAAAATCTCTCCAATACAACGCTTTCAAAAGACGATGTCGCAAGTTTAGACAAGGCAACACAAGATCTGAAATCCTGTCTGATGAGTGTTCTACCTCCACACCGTAAGGAGAGCATCAAAAACAAACGTGCTAACTATATTGCCCGCAGCATTCCTGAAGATTTAGCTGATGACTTGGCAATCCTTTCACCCATGGGGGCTGTTTTTGATATTGCCTTCATGGCGAAAAACGCAAATGTGAGCGTTATGGATGCCGCCCATATCTATTATATGATAGGCGAACATTATGATTTGTATTGGTTGCGTGCGCGAGCCAATGACATGACCTCATCCAATATGTGGCAGGAGGAGGCGCTTACCAGCGTCAAAGACCAACTTTATGCGCTCCAATCGTCAATTTCACGTGCTTATCTGGACCAACGCCCTACAGATAAAAAAGGCAAAGGGCCCGCGATTAGTGAAGAAACCCTTAATGAGTGGTGTACGTCCAAAGATCATTGCAAGGCATCAAACCGCGCACGTGAACGCATAGATTCTATGAAAATGGAGCAGAGCATGAGTTTGTCTATGTTCTATGTCGCGATAGAAAATCTGAAAGAGCTCAGCTAGCGCCTTTAAAAATCAACGCACTTACCGTTATTTTCCCAGTCGCCATAGCGCACTGGGTCTGGCCCATCACGGCCACCAATTTCTTTCTTTGGTGAGACTGGCTCTTTAGGTTTTTCTTTTTTGTCTTCTTTTTTATCCATATAAAAAATTTATAGCAGCCGCAGAATAATTCAATCACCTGCATGAAAAAGATTTGCCAGACGTCTCTTTCCCATTTAAACCTTTTTTTATGGAAGCACATTTTGAAACGACAGACGCGCTTGAAACACGCCGCGTTGCCTTACAAATTTTAGGCACTGTTTTGGATAAAAAACAGCCCCTTGATCAGGCGCTTGATAAATCTCAGGGCTTGCGCGATTTAGGGGATACACGTGATCGTGCCTTTGTGCGCATGATGGTGACAACACTTCTGCGTCGCTTAGGACAAGTCGATGATTTAATCAAACGCGCCGCCAGCGACCCGTCAAAAGATATCAAACCACCCCTCCTCAAACATATTTTACGCCTTGGCATTACCCAGCTTGTCTTTATGGACGTGCCCGACTATGCCGCGGTCAATACCTCTGTCGAAATAGCGATTGAAAACAAGCTTGGAAAAACCAAGGGGTTTGTGAATGCTGTTCTAAGGAATATTGCGCGTCAGGGGAAAAATTGGACCACGCAGCAAGATATTCCCCGCCTCAATACGCCTGAATGGATATTGCAAGAATGGGTAAAGGATTATGATTTGGCGACAGCCATTAAAATTGGCGAGGCCCATATTATTGAACCTGCACTCGACCTCACACTTAAAACACAAGACCGCGAAAATGTCGATTATTGGAAATCGCACTTACAAGGCGAGGTCTTGCCCAATGGATCACTCCGTATTGCCAAGGCTGGCCGTATTGAGGACTTGCAGGGCTATAATGCAGGGGCGTGGTGGGTACAGGACATTGCTGCGTCTCTACCAGCGACATTGTTCGGAGACCTTGCACATAAACACATAGCCGATGTTTGCGCCGCCCCAGGGGGTAAGACAGCGCAGTTGGCCGCACAAGGGGCGCACGTTACTGCACTCGACCGCTCTGCACGTCGCTTGGTGCGTTTTCGTGAAAATCTGGAGCGACTTAACCTGCTTACACATGTGCAAACTGAGGCCGCAGATGCAAGCGTCTGGTCACCAAAAGCCGAACTTGATGGCGTCCTTTTGGATGCCCCATGCACAGCAAGCGGTACCATTCGCAAACATCCTGATATGCCCTGGATTAAAGACATATCCGATTTAAAAACGCTTGTTTCACATCAACGCCAAATCCTTCAAAATATGGCGCAACATATAAAAATTGGGGGCGTACTTATTTACTGTACGTGTTCACTTTTCAAAGCTGAAGGGGAAGATCAGATTGATGCGTTTCTCGCCGAACATAAAAATTTTGACCGTGCCCCGATTGCAAAAGAGGAGCTTGGTGGTATGAGTGAAATGATAACAAAAACAGGTGATGTACGCGCCTTGCCCTTTCACCTGCAGACACTTGGTGGCATGGATGGCTTTTATATTTCCAGATTGGTGAGGAGAGCGTAAAATGTTGAGAGTAATTTTATCTCTATCTGTCTTTTGTTCTATCGTGCTTACAGCCTTTAGCAGCTTTTCCGCAGACGATAAATCTTTACTGGATGGTGCAAAAATCACGATTGGTCTCCCTCTTTATGTTGCTCATACAGATTCACGTGCAAATAATGAGAAATGGAATGATGGTGTTTTGCAAAATGCAGGAATTTTCGGCGATATAAGCTGGCCCATCCATCAGATAAACTCCTATACGGATGTACGCGCAGGGTTTACGGCAGGTATTTTTGATAATTCTATATTCCGTACATCTGTCTTTGCTGGCGGGATGGCTGAAATAGATACACAACCTTTAGACAAAATATCCTTTAAAGCAGGCGGGTATTTTGGAGCTATTACTGGATATGAAAGTGCCGTTCTTCAACCTGCAATCGCGCCATATCTTGGCGTTGCTTATCAAATGAATAATAAGACAGAGATTGGCTTACGTGAATTATGGCTGCCCGCAAAAACGCTTTCAGGTTCAAATATTGCAGGCGCAGATGCACTCGTCACAACTGTGACTATTGGGTATCGTTTTTAAATTGTACTTAAACTTCCACAAAGATATTTAAAAAATTCTAGCCACCAAATCTTTTACGTTTTCGCTGATATTGGTTGTCATTTGACGGTAACCGCCTTCGCGCTCTGCTTGAATTTTGAAATAGGCTGATGAGAAAATGGCATTGGCGGTTGCTCCAGCATATTCACCGCCAGCAAAACCCGTTCCAGCCGTAAGTGCCAGACCACCGGCAATCCACGCCATTGGCTTTAGACGATTGGGGTCTGCGCCATCAAGTGCATTTTTCGTGGCAATCGCACCCCCTGCCAGTGTCGGTAAAAATGTAAGCAAAGACTGTGGCACATCATTTATGAGGAAAGGAACATCAACGGCAGCTGAATCCTTAACCATATAGGCGGCAACCGCTAGTCCAATTGTCGCATAGGTTTCAGCCTGTGTTGTGATGTGTCCCATTGCCTTGTTAAACACAGAGCTTAATTTTTCACGTGCTCCGTCAAGCCATCCTGCAATTGATGAATTAGCCACAACAAAGGCACCCGAAGCAGTTGTTGCCAAGAGCGGAATTGAATCTTCCGCTCCTGGAATTTGCAAACCTGTATAGGCCGTGATTGCAGCGAGTGAAGTCGTTGTAATTTTAAGACCAATATTTTCAACTGCCAAAAGCGCCTTTGGTTCGTCAACCAATTCTGAACAGAATTTCACCGTTGCGGATCCTACAAACCCAGCAGTCGCTATAATTTGAGGACCTGTTCCCGCGCTCCAAAAGAGTGGTAAGTTTCCTGCAGCAAACTGCACACCCACATCCTGCACTGTTTCAGTGAATGCAGAGGCCATTGTTTTGGGTTTTACTGACGCATTTTCCATGGCGCATATCATAGTCTCAAATTATATTATGTCAATTAAATTCTCTATTCATCTTTTGACGTGTCGAACGTTTCTCTGTTATAAATAAACAAGGTGGTTCGCACCTTTATAAATAAGTCTGACATTCATCTTTCGAAAGATTTCAATTCATGAGCATTCGCATTGCCCCCTCTATTTTGTCCGCTGATTTTGCAAAGCTTGGTGAGGAAGTCCGCGCCGTAGACGAAGCCGGCGCAGATTACATCCATATTGATGTCATGGATGGTCATTTTGTTCCTAACATTACAATCGGACCAGATGTCGTGAAGGCCTTGCGCCCACACTCAAAAAAGACCTTTGATTGTCATCTGATGATTGCCCCTGCCGACCCTTATCTGGAGGCGTTTGCACAGGCAGGTGCCGATATTATTACAATTCATCCTGAAGCAGGCCCTCATCTCCACCGCTCACTTCAAACAATAAGAGCTCTTGGCAAGAAAGCTGGTGTTTCACTCAACCCTGCAACACCATTATCAGTCATTGAAAACTGCATGGATTTGATTGATCTCATTTTAATTATGACCGTTAATCCGGGTTTTGGCGGGCAAAGTTTTATTCCCCTTTTAGACAAGATTGCGCAGGCTCGTGCCATGATTGATGCAACAGGGCGCCCAATAGATTTGGAAGCTGACGGCGGTATTAACCCAGAAACATCCAAGCAAGTGCGCGAAGCTGGTGCCGATGTCCTTGTCGCAGGAACAGCCACCTTTAAGGGCGGGCCAGATTCTTACGCTCAAAACATCAAAATGTTGCGCGGAGAATAAAGCAACATGCCAAAAGCGTTTGCCCCAAAAGTACTCTTTTTATCTGCCAAAGGCGCTATATCCGCTTTTGCAGCATGGACAGCGTCAACGGTTTTAACGCGCCTTAAATTCCCTTCACTCCAAAAAGTGCCCTCCTCCCTCGATGAAGTAGCACATGATCGCGTTCAGGTCTGGACAGGTTATCCTTGGCCAGGCGCATCAGAAAATGGTGCATGGCTCGTTAGCGGTCTTGCGCAATATCCTGGCGGTTTTGAGTCCGCCATAAACGCGTTCTGGAACACAACGGACGCCCCTGGACGTCATTGTTTTACATGGCTTTCTGATTTGCGCGCATGCGGCGGCGACCAGGCCCGCCAAACGGCGCGCTATCTGGTTGCAAGTTGGATTGAACAACATGGCAACCAAAAAACAAAATCTGTTTGGACACTCGATTATGTCGGGAGGCGTCTGACAACACTCATCTTGCTTTATGATTTTCATGGCAGTAGTGCCCATGATGCTTATCAAGCACTTGTAGGGGGCATGATTACGCGTCATGCGGATTTTCTTCTAAAAACGCTTCCGACCACACGCAAAAGCCAGGATACACTTGAAGCTTCAGCAGCGCTTATCCTAGCCGCACTTTCCATGGAAGATAAGAAGCAGTGGCGCGATATTGGAGAGGCACATTTTACAAGAAATCTCAGCGCGCAAATTCTCTCAGATGGGGGACATATTTCGCGCGCACCACAAAAATTGGCGGATGTGTTGCGTCTGTGTTTAGACTTAAAACGCTTCTATCAGGAAGCCAATCAAAAGCCAGTAGAAACCTTGCAAAAAACAATAGAATTAATGGGAGAGGCTCTGCAGTTTTTCCGATATATGGATAAAAAACTCGCGCTTTTTCATAGCTCTCAGGAACACTCTGCCACAATCCTTGATTTAATCTCCCATCAGATTGGCGGGCGCCTAAAAACACCCAAAAGCCTTCCCACAACAAAATTTGAACGCCTCACACAAGGACGTACAACCGTGTTGATGGATATAGGCACACCACCGCAATGGCCATATGATACCCGCGCGAGTGCAGCACCACTTGCCTTTGAAATGACGTACGGGAAAGAAAGGATGATAGTCAATTGTGGCGCACATCCCTTTAGCCCTGAATGGCAGGAGGCGTTGCGCGGAACAGCCGCACATACAACGCTTGATATTGACAATCGTAATGCCTGCGAAATTAAAGAAGATGGACATATTGGTCGTAAACCAAGCACCATCAAATCTGAACGCACGGAGAAGAAAACAAGTTTGCTTGTCGAGGCACAGCATGATGGTTATGTCCCTTTAAATGGGCTGGCACACACGCGACGTTTATATCTGTGCGAACGCGGGCAGGACCTGCGTGGCGAGGATATTCTAAGCGCCGGTGTTGCCCCTGAAAAACATCATGATTATGCACTTCGTTTCCACTTACACCCACGTGTTAAAGTTTCACTCGTTAAGGATGAAACCGAAGCACTCTTAAGGTTGCCCAGTGGTACAGGTTGGCGATTCCAACAAGAAGGCGGGGCGCTGTCATTGCAAGACAGTATCTATTTTGGTGAGGGCACAAGTCCTGTTAAAACCCAACAAATCGTAATGACAGGCCAAACACTTTCCGCTGTTACCCTTCTCAAATGGGCATTTCAACGCGAAGGTTTATAAATTTCATCCCTTCTCAAAAAAAGTCTTTGTTCTTGATACGTTCTCATGTAAATTAAGGGCATGAGTAAATCAAAGTCAAATTATGTCTGTCAGAATTGCGGGAATGTCACAACCAAATGGGCTGGGAAGTGCGAGGCCTGCAATTCATGGAATTGCATTCAAGAAGAAATTGTCGAGGCGAGCGTCCCTAAAGGTGTGAGCGCCGCCTCACGCCAGCGTGGTAAGGCTCTTCGCTTTGATGATTTACAAACCGATCCCAATCGCACGAAGCCCGAACGTATTATCTCTGGTATTGGCGAGCTTGACCGTGTCACGGGGGGGGGCTTTGTTGACGGCATGGCACTCCTTATTGGGGGGGATCCAGGCATTGGTAAATCAACAATCTTATTACAAGTAGTTGGAGCACTCGCTGAAAAAGGAGTGAAATGTGCTTATGTTTCGGGCGAAGAGGCTGTTGACCAAATTCGACTGCGCGCCAAAAGATTAGGTCTTGAAAAGTCGCCTGTAAAACTGGCTGCCGCAGGGAATATCTCTAACATTCTCGCCACAATGGAGAGCGAGGATATTGATTTGATTGTGATTGATTCCATTCAAACCATGTATGTGGATTCCATTGAAAGTGCGCCAGGGACTGTTACTCAGGTGCGCACCTCAGCCCAAGAACTTATCCGTCTGGGTAAAGCCAAAGGCATCTGCGTTGTTCTTGTTGGGCATGTCACAAAGGAAGGACAGTTGGCTGGCCCGCGCGTGCTTGAACATATGGTGGATACCGTTCTTTATTTTGAAGGTGAGCGTGGCCACCCTTTCCGCATCTTACGTGCTGTTAAAAACCGTTTCGGTCCAACAGATGAAATTGGCGTTTTTGAAATGGTCGAGGGTGGTTTACAGGAAGTCGAAAACCCTTCTGAAATCTTCCTCTCCCAGCGGCAAGAAAATATCTCAGGTAGCGCTGTTTTAGCAGCCATTGAGGGAACGCGCCCAGTCTTAGTTGAGGTGCAGGCGCTTGTTGCCCCAACCACCTTTGCAACACCAAGGCGTGCCGTTGTCGGATGGGACAGTGCACGCCTGTCGATGATATTGGCCGTGCTTGAGGCTCGATGTGGTCTCGTCTTTGGTGACAATGATGTTTACCTCAATATCGCAGGGGGCTTGCGCATTCAGGAACCTGGCGCTGATTTGGCTGTTGCCGCGGCCCTCATTTCAGCACTCACCAATGCGGTTATTCCACAAGACACAGTTTTTTACGGTGAAATTGGTCTGGCTGGTGAGATTCGTCCTGTGCTTCAAATGGATTTACGTTATAAAGAGGCTAAAAAGTTGGGCTTTAAAGAAGCAATCTGCCCCAAACAGGCAACACGCAAATCAAAAGATAGCGATGTGGCCAGCCTGCAAAAAGGCACGCCTCTCACCCATATTGACCAACTCGTGCAGCGCCTGCAGATGGAACGCCGCGCATCCGTGACCCAAATGCCTGCATAACCCATACAAAATAAGCTATTTTTTCCTTGCACTCCCTTATAAAATGCTTATAACACCACATAACCTCGCTTGTGACTGGTTCACAGGCTTGGGCTTTTACAGGGTCAATCATATTTATACAGCTTGGCCCTTTAATGAAAAAAGCCGTTAACCCAAGAGGAGACATCGATGGCAATATATGAAACCGTGTTTATCGCGCGCGGTGACTTAAGCGCGAAACAAGTCGAAGAAATGACGAAATCATTCTCAGATCTTTTGACAGCAAATAAAGGTAAAATCCTGAAGACTGAAAATTGGGGTCTTCGTACACTTGCCTACAAAATCAACAAAAGTAAAAAAGGTCACTACGTTCTTATCGAGAGCGAAACTGATGGTGAAACGCTTATTGAAGCGGAACGTCAAATGCGTTTGCATGATGATGTGATGCGCTACATGACAATCAAGCTGGATGCAGCATCAGAAGACCAATCCGCAATTTTAGGCGGCAGCGATGCCGGTAAGAAGGAGGCAGCATAATGGCCGATCATAAGAAAAAATCATTCTCAAAACGCAGCAGATCTTGCCCGTTTTCAGGTGAAGGCGCACCAGCCATTGACTGGAAAGACGTCAAACTTCTCGAAGGTTACATTTCAGAGCGTGGCAAAATCATGCCAAGCCGTATCACAAACGTTTCACAAAAGAAGCAACGTGAATTGGCTCGCGCGATTAAACGTGCACGTTACATGGCTCTTATGCCGTACCTTCGTACTGAATCAGAATATACAGGACGCCGTTAAGCGCACCTGACAGAAGATAAAGGAAAATAAAATGTCACAAATTATTTTATTAGAGCGTGTCGATAACCTTGGTGATATCGGTGATGTTGTCACTGTTAAGCCTGGTTTTGCGCGTAACTATCTGTTGCCACAAGGCAAAGCCCTTCGCGCAACAAAAGACAACATTGCCTATTTTGAAACACAGAAAAAGGCAATTGTTGAAGATAACGCAAAACAGAAGAAAGAAGCAGAAGCCCTTGGTAAGAAAGTTGACGGCACACAAGTCGACATTATTCGTCAAGCTTCTGAAGCTGGACAGCTTTACGGTTCAGTTTCTTCACGTGATATTGCGGACGCTTTGAACGAAAAAGGCAAGTTTGACCTTAACCGTTCACAGGTCACAATGCTTCAAAACTACAAAATGATTGGTCTTTTCGAAGTACCAGTTGTTTTGCATCCAGAAGTTAAAGTCTCAGTCACAATCAACATCGCTCGTTCACCAGAAGAGGCCGCAACACAGGCCAAAACTGGCCGCGCATTGATTGCTGGTACTGAAGATGACGCCATGGATATCAAGGAAGAGCAAGGCGAAAAAGTTGCCGAGCGCACAGATGACATGAAGAGCGAGCTTCTTGAAGACTCAGCCTTGAAAGCTGAAGAAGAAGCCAAACGCCTGGCCGAAGAAGAAGCCGCAAAAGCAAAAGCAAAAGCAGACAAAAAGGCTGCTGCGGAAGCAGAAGCTAAAGCTGAAGAAGCTGAAATTGAAGAAACATCAGCTGAAACAGATGAAAAGCCTGAAGACGCTTAAGTTTATTAAAACTTATAAGACATTGAAAAACCGGGCCGCGTGCTCGGTTTTTTATTGACCACTATTTCGCAAAAATGTTTACTAAGCACACTTAATTTTTGAAACTAGGCATTACCCTTGGGCAAAGACAACAAAACATCTTCAAAAAAAGTTTCTCATTTGCGTAAAGTCGAAAAGGGTCTTTCCGTCGAGCATCTTTCCAAAAGCTATAAGAAAAAGCCTGTTTTGCGGGATTTCTCGCTTCAGGTGCATGCGAAGGAAGCCGTGGCCCTTCTTGGTCCCAATGGTGCAGGTAAAACAACCTCATTTTATATTATCTCTGGCCTGATTAAGCCTGATAGCGGATCCATTTTACTCGATGGGCATGACATTACCGACCTGCCCATGTATCAGCGTGCTCGCCTGGGGATTGGCTATCTTCCTCAAGAAGCCTCTATTTTCCGAGGGCTAAATGTCGAGGATAATATTCGTCTTGTGTTACAGGGTCAGAACCTGCCTCAAAAGCGTTCTGAAATCCTACTAGAGGAACTTCTGGCTGAATTTTCCATCGGGCATCTAAGAAAAACACCCGCCGTTGCCCTTTCAGGTGGAGAACGCCGCCGCTGTGAAATTGCGCGTGCCTTGGCTGCACGTCCACGCTTTATCCTGCTTGATGAGCCATTAGCCGGGATTGACCCCATTGCCGTGGCCGATATCCGTGATCTGATAGGACAGCTTAAAAACCGTGGCATTGGCGTGCTTATCACTGACCACAATGTGCGTGACACGCTTGGTATCGTTGACCGCGCCTATATCCTGCATGACGGTGAATTGCTGATGGAAGGAACACCAGAGGATATTGTCAAAAACGCTGATGTTAGACGCGTTTATCTGGGTGAAAAATTCTCCCTTTGATTTCTTTTCAAAAAGCGCAAGAAATTTTGAAATTGCCATGATAAACTGACCTTTATGAGCACACCTAAAGGTCCATATCTCGATTTAAAACAAGCCCTCTCACAAAATCTTGTGATGAACCAACAGATGCAGCAGGCAGTCAAGCTTCTGCAGCTCTCTAATATCGAGTTATCAGAGTTTCTCGATGATATTTTGGCGGATAATCCTTTACTTGAAAAAGACGAAAGCGCGCCTGCGTCCGAGAATGGAGATATAGAGGAAAGCTTTGAGGATGCCGTCCGCGAAGAGCAGACGGATTTTGATGCAGGCAGTTCCATGATGGCCGATAGCGGTGGAGGTGACACGTCCTTTTCCCCTCATAACCCAAATGATGTTTTCGAAAATACAGCTTCGGAGGAAAAATCTCTGCGGGATGTCCTGGTCGAACAAATCCAAACCAATCTGGATGATGCAAGAGACCGCATGGTTGCAACACTTTTAATAGATGAATTGGACAGTACTGGTTATCTGCGTGATGACATTCCAACACTATCTGAGAAAATTGGGTGTAAGCCAGAGCGACTTGAAGCCCTTCTCCCTCAGTTAAAAGAATTTGAGCCCACGGGTATTTTTGCGAAAAACTTATCCGAATGTCTGGCCCTTCAACTTGAAGAACGCGGCGCACTAACCCCTGCCTTCGAAGTTTTACTGGATAACCTGAATTTGCTAGCTGAGCATGATATGAAAACGCTTTCAAAATTATGTGGCACAAATGAGGAAAGCGTTCAGGAGATGGCGCTGGTGATACGCACGCTTCAACCGCGACCGACTGCCAATTACGATGGGTTTGTTGCCCAAACAGCTATCCCAGATGTGTTAATGCAAAAACAAAAACGCGAAGCGGGCGGCGGCTGGAAAGTGGCCCTGAATAATGAAACTCTGCCGCGTGTGTTGGTCAATAATGAATATTACACAACCGTCCTAAGCAAGACCTCCAAAAAGGAGGATAAGCAATATTTGCGCGATCAGTATCAAACGGCGAACTGGCTTGTCCGCGCCATGGACCAACGCGCGCAAACAATCCTGAAAGTTGCCGCCGAAATTGTTGAGGAGCAAAACGGATTTTTTCTCTATGGTGTAGAATTCCTGCAGCCTTTGACTTTGAAAGACATTGCCGAAAAAATAGAAATGCATGAAAGTACGGTTTCACGTGTCACTACAAATAAATACATTGGGACACCACGCGGTATTTTCGAGCTAAAATATTTCTTTACCTCGTCCGTTTCCTCAACAGGAAGCGGTGGCTCTGACATTTCATCAGAGGCAGTAAAAGCTAAGATTGAAGCTCTTATCGCCGATGAAACCGTCAAAAACGTCTATTCGGATGATGCGCTTGTTAAGGAGCTACAAAAACAAGGCGTGGACATTGCCCGCCGTACTGTTGCCAAATACAGGGACACACTCCATATTCCCTCCTCCACACAACGCCGCCGTATTTTGAAGAACAGGCAAGGCTTATGAGAATAGGTTTTTTCGATTCTGGTCTTGGTGGTCTGATTATCATGAATGCGGCCTCCCGTGCCCTGCCTGACCACGACATGGTTTTTTTAAGTGACACGTTGAATGTACCATATGGCAATCGCAGTCCTGAGTTTGTGTATCAGGCAACACAAAAGGCCGTTGAGTTTCTATTTAAACAGGATTGTGCACTTGTTATAATTGCCTGTAACACGGCGTGCGCCATCGCCTTACGCAAACTACAACAAAACTGGCTTATGGAGAATTATCCCGACCGCCGCATTTTGGGCGTTATCGTGCCAACCCTAGAGGTTGCGCTTACCAAAGAGCATACCCGCATCGGATTAATGGCAACATCTGCAACCGCAACATCAGATGTGTATGGACAAGAGCTCCGTAAACTTAACCCTGATATAAAACTTACATCGCAACCCTGCCCCCTTCTTGTCCCCATGATTGAAAATGACGGGCGTCAATGGGTTGGCCCTGTTTTGGAAAGTTACTTAAAACCTCTTGTAAAACAGGATGTACAATCGGTCATACTCGGATGCACGCATTACCCTTTTTTAAAGGCAGAGATTACGCAAACACTTGCCCACCTCGGGAGCAAAGCCGAGCTTATTTCACAGGATGAAATTATCGATGAAAAGCTTTACGAATATCTGCAACGCCATCCTGAAATCGATAAAAAACTTAAAAAAGGTGGCAGACGTTCCTATTATGTTACCGATTTAACGCAAGCCTATCAAAATGCGGCGCAAGAGATTGCAGGACAAACCATTCCATTCATTAAAACCGAACTTTAGAGACTTTTAAGTGTTCTTTTTGTACGGTTTGACTTAACAATTTTCTCAAAACGCACTATACTAAATATATGCCTTTTTACTGGTCATTACTGGAGAGGAACTCTCACCAATATGCACTCGTTCGTACAACGAAAAGGCACTCATGGAGAAAATTTCAATTTAGATAAAGGATAAATAACATGGAACTTACTGTTCATGGAAAACATATGGATGTTGGGGACTCTTTGAAAACCCATATGCAGCAGAAGCTAGAAGACATTAACGAAAAATACTTCGGGCGTGCTATTGCACCTGTTGTCACAATCGGCTCTGAGCCCCACAATTTCTTTAAAACACATATTTCCCTGACAATGGGTAAAGATATTCACGTGCAGGCAACCGAAACTGCAGGTGATCCTTATGCAGCCTTTGATGGTGCGGCTGAAAAAATCGCCAAGCAATTGCGTCGTTACAAGCGTCGTTTGCGTGACCATCACGAGCGCCTAGAACAGTTACCAGGTGACATCGCCCCTATTCTGATTAAGGAAAACATCATTGAAACATTGATTGCCAATGACGAAGATGAAACAAGCAAAGAACCTGAATTTCCAAAAGAACCCGCAATCATTGCTGAGATGACGCACAAGATCCAAAAAATGACAGTGTCTGAAGCCGTTATGCGTATGGACCTTGCAGGCGAATCAGCCATGCTGTTCAAAAATTCAAAAACAGATGGGCTAAATATGGTTTACAAACGCTCTGACGGAAATATCGGTTGGGTTGATCCACAGGCAGCAGAGATGGAAGCCGCCGAATAATTTTGATATTTTTAAGTAAAAGTTGTGAATTCCAAAACTGCCGTGAAAGCGGCAGTTTTTTTATGTTTTTTGTCAAAAAAGCACTGGCATTTCCATCTCAAAGATTCTATCAGAGGGTGTTTATAAACGAAACGATTGATGGGGGATTATATGTCAGTTTCAACACATGGCCTACCAGAGTTTGATTTCATAAAATTTGCGCCTTCTTATGGTTCATCTCAAGAGCTCTTCCTTGCGCTTGCACAAATTGTAAATGACAAATTCACTATATCTGATGCATCTAAATTTGCTGAGAACCTAGTAAGCACACATATTGAACGTGGATTTGGGATTGGTGATGGCGTTGCCATTATCAACATGAAATCAGAATATGTTTCAGATGCAATTATGGGGTTTATCAAACTTGAAAAGCCATTGATGTTACGCGCGCCTGACGAAACACCCTGCCATAACATTGGTGTGCTTATTTCACCTGTCTCTTCTGGAAAATCACATCTCCAAACTATGGCACGTCTTTCCCGTTTGTTTAAAGATAAGACGATTGCACAGAAACTTGCTAAGGCAAGCTCAGAAGAGGTGCTTAACGATATTCTGGAAGGACACGCGGTCGAAAGCAGTCAATTTGACAGGTCTGAAGCCGCCTAAACCAAAAATCACTTTAGGAATGGTGTTGTTCCAAATCTGTGAAGCGGGTGTAGTTCGCATCGAAGAAAAGCTTAACAGGGCCAATTGGACCATGACGTTGCTTGGCAACGATAACCTCTGCCACATTTGCCGTTTCCTGCAAACGATTTGACCAGCTTTCATAGCGCTCGTTAAATTTCTCGACATTTTCGCTTACCTTCTGGCTTGGTTCCTCACGTGAGAGGTAATATTCCTCACGATAAATGAACATAACCACATCAGCATCCTGTTCAATCGAACCTGATTCACGCAAATCAGAAAGCATAGGACGTTTATCGTCACGCGATTCCACACCACGAGAGAGCTGTGAAAGCGCCAAAACAGGAACTTGCAATTCCTTGGCAAGTGCCTTCAAGCCACGTGTAATTTCAGAAACCTCATTCACACGCGAAGTCTCGGATTGACGGCTTCCTGTCCCGCGCAAAAGCTGCAGATAGTCAACCACAATTAGGCCAAGGCCGTGCTGGCGTTGCAAACGGCGGGCGCGTGTGCGCACAGCACTAATTGAGAGGGCAGGCGTGTCATCAATATATAGTGGCACACTTGTCAGCGTATGCGCGGCCTGTGCAAAATCACGGAATTGCTCCTGTGTGACCTGCCCTTTACGGATGACATCACCCGAAATATTGGACTGGTCAGCCAGAATACGTGTGGTAAGCTGATCATGTGACATCTCTAACGAGAAAAAGGCTGTAATGGCGCCTTCTTTTCCACCTGTATCAGCAAAGGCCTTGGCCGCATTAAAAGAAATATTGACAGCCAAAGCCGTTTTTCCCATTGACGGACGGGCCGCCAAAATAAGCAAGTCAGAATTGTGCAACCCACCAAGTTTCTTGTTTAAATCAGACAGACCTGTTGTTACACCAGTAACCTGACCTTGGGAATTATAAGCCTTTTCAGCAATCTCAATGGCCTTAAAGATGGAATCACGTAATGTAACCCATCCAGGTCCACCCGAGCCACTTTCGGCGATTTTAAAAAGCTGCGCCTCGGCGTTTTCAATGACATGCTCGGCCATTTCATCAAGTGAGAAGGTTTGCGATTTATCAATCATGTCACTGGCCAGACGAATAACCTCGCGGCGCAAATGTAAATCATAGATCGTTTGCGCATAGTCACGCACGTTGGAAAGCGAAATAACCGTTGCCGCTAGGTCGACCAAATATTCAGCACCACCAACGGCCTCAAGTTCTTTATCCTGCTCGAAATATGTTTTCAGTGTGACGGGCGTGGCAGCCTGTCCACGGGTATTTATTGTAATAATAGCCTCATAGATGCGCGCGTGTGCGCCAGCATAAAAATGATCCGGTTTGAGGAAATCCGAAATATCTTCAATTCTTTTATTTTCAACAAGAAGCGCACCCAACAGGCCTTGCTCTGCCTCCAAATTAAACGGAGGACGAATTGCATTTTGCATGGTGACATCAGACTCGGCAGATGACCCAGATTGCGCATTTAGATTTTTAGCTTTGATAACGGTATTACTCATGAATCCCACTCTATGTGATAATCTTCAAAAAAGATGCTTAATTTTATCCTTCCCCTGTGAATAACGGGGACAATATCAAGATGCAAGCCACTCTTGGCTTATAGCAAAAAAAGGAGCGCCGAACAGCTTGATTTTTAAGAGCGTTCAAGGCATTGTTGCAAATGTTTTCAAAATAACAGCCTAGAATTAAAATTTATGGATCCCACGAGCGTTGCGACTGATTTCAATATCTCTCTGATTACAGATGTTATTATTATCGCTGTGCTTCTGATTTCGGCTGGAGTTTCTTTTTTCCGTGGACTTATCCGCGAAGTTCTAACAATTGCAGGTGTGGCAGGAGGAATTGTTGCCGCCGCCTTGTTCGGTGATAATTTTGTACCACTCATGGAGAACATTCTTGGGGTTACCAAAGACGGTGAGAATAAAGAACTTTTTGGGCTTATTCCGTATGAATTTCTGGCCTATGCGCTCGCCTATGGGGCGGTCTTCTTGGGCTTTGTCATAGGGCTGTCAGTTTTAAGCCATTTTCTGTCAAAAGCCGCTGCTGCTATCGGGCTTGGCCCCGTTGATAGAACACTTGGTGTTCTTTTTGGACTTGCGCGCGGGCTTTTACTTCTGGCCATTCTTTACATGCCGTTTTATCTGACCTTTTCTGATGAGGATAAAAAAGACTGGTTTGGGGAATCCAAATTAATTGTTTATGTGCAAGCCACATCTGAATGGATTTCCGGTTTCTTCCCTAAGGATGAGGACGAAGCTTCGCAAAAAACACAAGACATCATGGAGAAGTTTGACATCCTAAAATCGCTTGATCCAGATAAAAAAGCGGATGCCCCCGAGGCACTCGATAGTCAGGATCAAGCACCTGATCAATTAGAAGGTTATGGGCGCGACATCCGTGAAAAACTCGATAATTTATTGCAAGAACGTCAAAATGACGCGGTCACGATTGAGGATGTGGAGACACCTCAAACTGATGAAACCGAGGCAACGGAATAAAAATTTTTGAAAGCGGGTTACATATGACACAGAGTGAGAATGATAAGTTTCGTGACGAATGTGGTGTCTTTGCTGTTTTCGGACATGAGGATGCCTCATCTATCACAGCACTTGGTCTTCACGCCCTGCAACATCGGGGACAAGAGGCATGCGGTATTGTCAGCTACGATCAAAAAATGTTCTATGCCAAACGCGCCATTGGCTTGGTCGACGATACATTTGGCCAAAAATCAGTTATTGATTATTTAAGCGGGTCAATGGCAATTGGTCACAACCGTTATGCAACGAGTGGCGAAGGCCATATTAGAAACGTTCAGCCACTTTATGCCGACCTCTCCTTTGGTGGGTATTCAGTAGCACATAACGGCAATCTGACAAACTCCATCCAAATTCGTGACAAACTCGTTAAGGGGGGTTCTCTGTTTCAATCAACAAGCGATACGGAGATATTCATCCATCTAACGGCACTCTCCAAAAAAGAGAGCGTTGAGGACAAGCTGATAGATGGTTTGAAACAGGTTGAAGGGGCTTATTCCCTTGTTGCCATGTGTGAGAATAAAATCATCGGTGTACGCGACCCACATGGGCTGCGCCCGCTTGTGATTGGAAAACTGAAAGGAGCCTATATTCTGGCTTCTGAAACTGTGGCCCTTGATATCATCGACGCCGAATTTATCCGTGAAGTTGCCCCTGGTGAGATGGTTATACTGACAGAAAAAGGGCTTGTCTCCCGCCATGATTTGGCGAAAAAAGACTCCCGCTTTTGCATTTTCGAGTATGTCTATTTTGCACGACCAGACAGTGTCATTGAAGGCAATTCCGTTTATGAAACACGCAAGAAAATCGGCGAGGAACTGGCCAAAGAATCCCATGTAGAAGGGGCTGATGTTGTTGTGCCTGTTCCAGATAGCGGCGTGCCCTCAGCCATCGGATATGCACAAGAAAGCGGTGTACCGTTCGAACTTGGTATCATTCGTAATCACTATGTCGGGCGCACCTTTATTGAGCCAACCGATCAAATCAGGCACTTAGGTGTACGCCTCAAACACAACGCTAACCGTCATATCCTTGAAGGCAAAAAGGTCGTTTTGGTCGATGATTCAATTGTGCGTGGTACAACATCTAAAAAGATTGTCGAAATGGTGCGCGAGGCAGGAGCCGCAGAAGTGCATATGCGCATTTCCTCACCCCCAACAAAACATAGTTGCTTTTACGGCATCAACACGCCCTCGACAGAGGAGCTGATGGCGCATAAATATTCAGTCGATGAAATTGCTAAACAAATTGGTGTTGATTCACTGGCTTATATCTCTGTTGATGGTCTTTACCGCGCGACCAAGGCACAGAACCGAAATAATAAGGCACCTCAATATTGTGATGCCTGTTTTACAGGTGAGTATATGATTCCCCTCACAGATTACGAAAACAAGAAAACAGGCGCGAAAGTCACGCAATTACGCGAACGTGCTAAAAACTAGAAAAACGCTCTCATGACAAACTCAAAAATTCTTGAAAACCGTGTTGCCCTTATAACAGGTGCCTCTCGTGGTATCGGCGCAGAAGTTGCCAAGGCTTATGCCAAAGCTGGTGCTCATGTCGTCCTGCTTGCACGTACAGTTGGCGGGTTGGAAGAAACTGATGATGCCATCCGTGCAGAAGGCGGGGAAGCAACATTAATGCCTCTTGATCTCTCTAAGCTGGATGATCTGGAGCGATTGGGGCCAACATTGCATGAACGGTTTGGAAAACTGGATATCTTTGTCGCAAATGCGGGTGCGCTTGGCACGTTAAAGCCCTTGGCGCATAACAAACTTAAAGAATGGCAGAGTGTGATGGATGTTAATGTGACCGCTAATTTTCAAATGTTGCGCTCCCTTGACCCGCTTCTGCGCACATCTGATGCCGGACGTGCCATTTTCGTAACCTCGGGCGTTGCGCGTAAAGATGATCGTGCCTATTGGGGCGCATACAAAGTAAGCAAGGCTGCGCTTGAGGCACTTGCGCATTCCTATGCGGCAGAAACGAAGAAGACAAATGTGCGCGTCAACATCATTGACCCAGGCCGTGTACGCACAGCGATGCGTGCCTCGGCTTATCCAGGTGAAGATCCAGAAAAACTGCCAACAGCTGATATTCTGAATCCACTCTTTTTGGAGCTAGCCAATCCCGCCTGCACAAAGCATGGCGAGATTGTTGAGACACAATCTATTTCTTCTTAGTTTTAGAAGCCGGCTTTGGTGGTGCTCCCTCAGCGAAAGCAATAGTGCGCGTTGGGAACGGAATATTAATCCCTGCCTTATCAAGCGCCTCTTTGATATTTTTCGTCAAATCAAATTTGACCTGCCAGTACTCACTTGTCTTACACCAGACGCGCGCTGTGACATTGACTGAGGAATCACCCAAGGACGATACCATGACCATCGGCTCTTTCCCTTCAGTCAGAATAAGTCTGTCATCAGCATCCAAAACCTTTTGATAAATCTTGAAGGCCTTATCAATGTTCTCGGCATATCCAATACCACAGACAATATCCATTCGGCGGTGTAAATTGCGTGAATAGTTATAAACTTCCGAGCTCCAAAGTTTTGAATTGGGGGCCTGAATATAGACATTATCAGGCGTGGCAAGTTCTGTTGTAAACAATCCAAGATTAGTGACCGTGCCCGCAATCCCCCCTGAATCAATGTAATCGCCGACATTAAAAGGACGCAATATCAACATCATGACACCAGCGGCCACATTAGAAAGCGTGCCTTGCAAGGCCAAACCAATAGCCAAACCTGCCGCACCAAGAACTGCCAAAAGAGAAGCTGTCTGGATACCAAATTGTGCAAGGACAGTGACAAACGCTACAATCAAGACAACATATTTAATGAAAGCACCCAAAAACGTTTGAAGTGTAGGATCAAGTTTATTTGATTTTCTTATGATACGGCGCAACCAGTTACCCAGAAGCCATCCCCCAATTAAAATAAATATGGCGCTAATCAGTCTCAGGCCAATTTCAGTCATGTAAGGAAGATACTCTGTGTAAAGTGTTTCGATCTCAGGCATATTTTATTTTCTCAAACTTAGTTTTTATATGGGTTTTTAGACGTTCTCACCAATAATCTAATAGGAACCGAGGGAAGGTCAAATGTTTTGCGGATACCATTGACCAGATAGCGTTTGTAGTTTTCTGGCAAATCATCAGGACGCGCCGCCCAGAGTGCAAAGGTTGGTGGGCGTGCCTTAATCTGTGTAATATAGCGCAAGCGGTTTGAACGACCATTGACCATGGGTGCGGGATGGCTTTGTTCCATGCCAGCCAGCCATCTATTCATCTTTCCAGTTGGAACACGTTTATTCCACAGGTCATAGGTTAGAAAAATATTTTCAATCAAACGATTAAGGTTCTTGCCCGTAAGTGCAGACAGTGTGACCACGCGTACATTCTCAACTTGAGATAATCCTTTCGCCAGACGGTATTTTATTTCGTCCAGTAATTCTGCCTTATCCTCAATCAAATCCCATTTATTGACGGCAACAACAAGCCCACGTCCCTCGCGTGTGACCATTTGCCCAATAGAGAGATCCTGACGCTCGAGAGGGGTTTGCGCATCAACCATTAGAACAACAATTTGCGCCAAACGAATGGCACGCAAGCTTTCATCCACGGACATCTTTTCAAGATTATCGACAACTTTTGCACGTTTGCGCATACCTGCCGTATCAACAAGCCTGATATCACGCCCCTCGATATTCAAATTTTCAGTAATCGCATCACGTGTGATGCCGGCCTCAGGGCCAGTTAGCATCCGCTCCTCACCAATGAGCGCATTAAAGAGTGTTGATTTACCTGCGTTAGGACGACCAACAATAGCAATTTTAATCGGCTTTTTGGCTTCCTCTTCATCAACAGGAAGTGCGGCAAAGTCGAAATCTTCATTACCTTCCAGATGATCAATATCGTCTGGCAAATCATCATCGCGCTCCTCAAGGACTTCCTCTTCTTCATCCTCATACCAGTGAGGTTCAAGCGCATCATAAAGAAGCCCCAACCCCTGCCCGTGTTCCGCAGACATTGGAATAGGCGCTCCCAAACCAAGTCTGTAAGCATCCGCAAGCTCTGCTTCGATCAACTTATCGCTTTCACATTTATTAGCCGCAAGAATAACAGGCTTATCCTGTTTGCGTAGCCATTTGGCAAAATGTTTATCCAGTGTGGTGACACCTTCACGTGCATCAATGACAAACAATATCGCATCGGCTTTCTCAAGCGCGTCCTCTGTCTTGCCGCGCATGCGCGCCTCCAGAGACTGATCCAGAATATCTTCCAGACCTGCAGTATCAATGATTTTAAAGGTTTTATCTGCAATCCCGCCATCGGCCTCACGCCAATCACGTGTAACACCCGGTTGGTCGTGCACAATAGCAAGCTTTTTACCTGCCAAACGATTAAAAAGCGTTGATTTCCCGACATTCGGGCGTCCGCAAATGGCCAATGTAAACGGCATGATTATCCTAAAGTTTTATTATTACTTATTGATATGCGTGCAAACGCCCATCCTCTGTCAGGAAGAAGGCAACTCCAGACGCCACAATAGGCGCGGTCACAATTGTTTTCTTTAAAGACCATTGGCGCACAACCTCTCCCGTAACAGGGTTGATTTCATAAACTAAACCGTTAGTTCCTGCAATAATCAATCGTCCACCTGCCAAGACTGGGCCTTTCAGAACAATCGCGTCTTCTCGTTCAGACTCATCGAAGTAACGCGGCAGTTTCTTAACCCAAATTACGGCACCACTATCACTTGAAAGGGCGGCCACCTCATTATTATTGTTAATGACAAAGATATGGTTCCCCGCAATCCAAGGCGTATTAGCAGAGCCAATCTCACGTTGCCATATACGGTTTCCTGTACGCTCTTCAAGTGCAACCATACGTCCATTAAAGCTAATGGCATAAACCCGTCCCTTATCTAAAATGGGGAGTGCACGAATATCTGCAATCGATTGGACACCGCCAAGTCTTCTAATTGGAGAGAGGCTTTCTGACCAAGCAACAGAGCCGTTTTCAACGCGTAAAGCGTAAAGCTCACCCGAGCTAAACACAGGCACAACGATTTCATTATCTGCCGCGGGCGATGCCATACCAACAAGACCTGCTTGTTCACTCAAGCCTTGGTATTCCCAAAGTACCGAGCCATCCGTTTCGTTAAGAGCCAAGATTTTATTATCAACTGTGACAACATAAACACGCTCTTTTAAAATGGTAGGCGCGGCACGTGATGGCGACGTCAAACCAACACGCCACAAGACTTCCCCATTTTCAGGGTTAATCGCAAACACATCATTATAACCTGATGTTGCATAGAGCTTGCCAGATGAATAAGCAATACCGCCTGTAATCACAGCCTCATCCTCACCTTTTGGACGCAGAACACGCTTCCAGAGGCGTTTACCAGATTTCATATCTAGGGCGTAAATTTCAGAATTTGTGTTCATCGTAAAAACACGTCCGTCAAATACGATTGGTTGTGCCGTAAGAGGAAGGGCATCCTTTGACCCTTGCCCAATATCAGCCGACCAAATTTTAGTAAGCGCGCCAGAGGAAAGCGCCAGATTTTGCATTGCGTGGTTTGGATATCCACCAGCTTGTGGCCAATACTCATTACGCCATTGCTCTGGCGCAATAAAACCTTCGGCCTCAATAGCAACGTCATCAGGCTCAAGGTCTTTTTGAAAATCCATGACTGAAATTCGCTCACCAGGAAGCGGTGCCTTCTCATCATCACTGGAAAAGGGATTAAGAGACGAACAAGATGTCACCACAAGACATGAAAGAAAAGTGAGGGCTATAATTTTTAAAAAATGCATTTTGTAAAAACTTTCTTTATTGCGGAGCGCTTTGGGCATAAAAATCAGAAAGCGCGATGATTTGAGACGACAATAAATCAGGATTATCCTCATTGACGTCGAAATCAGACAGGATGGCAATAGCCCCTTGTGTGTCGCCTTCTAAATGCTTGCGCATTAAACCTTGGAAAAGAACGGCATAGGCCTGCCATGGATTGTCATTATCTTCTGCAATATCTGAAAGTTTGTCTGTCATAGCCTCATCAAGACCAGTCATTTCTTTTGCGCTTAATGTCAAATTTTGCGCCGTGTAAAGAATTGTACCCAAGTCACGTAAGATAGGGGTTGCTGATTTGCTTTCTGATAATTCTTTATAATAAAGCGCAACTGCATCGTTTTTATCTTCTGCTTTTGCAAGGGCTGCTTTTTGCAGATAGGACAAGCCGCCAAGCTTACCGCCTTTATCTTCGGTAAAGCTCCCTACTTCTTCATAAGCGTTTGGATCGCTGAGGGCATTAATATAATCTTGCGTTATAGACGTCTGTTTTTTGTGCTGCCACGCTTCATAGGCAGAAAAAACACCCGTGAGGATTACAAGCGCCACAGCACTCACAATAAGTGTTGGGCCATACTCTTTCCATAGCTTTTCCAATTTTTCTTTTTTAAGAGACTCATCAACATCTCTCATCATATCTGACATAGGTGCGCTCCCAGCGTCTAGGTAATTAAATTGGGGGTAGTTTAGTGCCTTACATATGGGTTTGTCTACAGTCCTTATGCTATAATATACAGATGGCGTATTTTAGAGAGAAAACGGGTTACACCCGCAAAGAGTTTGGCATTATTTTTCAGGTCTATTCGCGTGCTGTTTACAAAAATATTTTCAAAGACTTTTCATTTACTGAGTTAAACAATCAGTTCTTTATTTCCTTTCGCGAGGAAGCGGGCAAAAAACCCCTTATTACAATTGAAAAGCGCAAACTTGGTCCAAAAGCATCGCTCTTTATTGCAACACAAGCAGGCCCAAGAGGCGCTGTTCTAACTGTTGCACGCAGTGAAAAAATTGAATCTTTTGCCGAACAGCTTGAAAATGTTATTTTATCAATTGAAGCCTCTAAAAAAGGCGCTAAATTGAGCTCTGATAAAAAGTAAAACGCTTTTCTTGTCTCAAATAAAAGTTGAAAACATGTTCACGCGAAGGAAGACCCATGTCCGCAAAAATAAAAGTTGATAATCCCGTTGTCGAAATTGATGGCGATGAAATGACACGCATTATCTGGCAATGGATAAAAGAGATGTTTATCCATCCGTATCTTGATGTTGATCTCAAATATTACGATTTATCTGTCACGAACAGAGATGACACAGACGATAAGGTAACTGTAGAGGCTGCAGAGGCGATAAAGAAATATGGTGTAGGGATTAAGTGCGCCACAATTACGCCTGACGAGGGTCGTGTTGAAGAATTTGGTCTTAAGAAAATGTGGAAGTCGCCCAATGGCACCATCCGCAATATCTTGGGCGGGACTGTTTTTCGCGAGCCTATTATCTGCTCCAATATTCCGCGCTATGTGCAAGGATGGGAAAAGCCAATCATTATCGGTCGCCATGCCTTTGGTGACCAATATAAAGCAACGGACATAAAAATTCCTGGTGCAGGTAAGTTAACCCTCACTTATACGCCTCAAAATGGGGATGAGGCAAAAGAATGGGAAATTTTCGATTTTCCTTCAAGTGGTGTTGCCATGGGGATGTATAATCTGGACGAGTCAATCACTGGCTTTGCCCGCGCCTGTTTTAATTACGGGTTGGCACGCAACTGTCCCGTCTATCTTTCAACAAAAAACACAATTCTGAAGGCCTATGATGGTCAATTCATGCAGATTTTTCAGTCTGTTTACGATGCTGAATTTAAAAAAGAATTTGAAGCAAAGGATTTATGGTACGAGCATCGTCTTATTGATGACATGGTTGCATTTGCTGTTAAGAATAAGGGAGGCTTTGTGTGGGCATGTAAAAATTATGATGGTGACGTACAGTCTGATATTGTCGCACAAGGATTTGGCTCTCTTGGCCTGATGACCTCTGTTTTGTTAACGCCTGATGGCAAAACAGTCGAGGCCGAGGCCGCACACGGCACAGTCACACGCCATTACAGGTTATATCAAGAAGGACAGGAAACCTCGACTAACCCGATTGCATCGATCTATGCTTGGACAACAGGCCTACGTTATCGTGCCTCCTTTGATAAAAACGAGAAATTATCGGCATTTTGCGATGCGCTTGAGAGGGCTGTGGTCGAAACAGTTGAAGCTGGAGAGATGACTAAGGACCTTGCAATCCTTATTGGGAAATCACAGAAATATTTGACGACAAAGCAATTTATGGATAAGGTCTCGCAACGCTTTGAGGCTGATTTCAAGGCACTTTAAGAGAAAGTAACGCGATGTTTAAAAAAGCACTCATTCTTGCAGCAGTTGCAGTTGTTTCATTGGGGCAAACAGCACATGCTGAGTTGACCCATGTCGGGGAAATAAAACACATGACAACTGTTTATGAAGACACACTCGTCCACATCGCACGCGACAATAATCTTGGTTACATAGATATTCGTGCCGCAAATCCTTCCCTTGACCCCTGGATACCAGGCGATGGCGCAGAAGTTGTTCTACCAACAATGCATCTTCTACCAGATGCGGACCAGGTGGGAGTCGTTATCAATCTACCCGAAATGCGCCTCTATCATTACGAAAAGGAAGGTGAAGCACCTAAAACTTATCCAATTGGTATCGGGCGTGATGGACTTGAAACACCATTAGGCAAGACAAAGATTGTGCGCAAAAAAGAAGGGCCTACTTGGACACCAACACAGCGCATGCTCGAAGAAGACCCAGAATTAAAACCTTTTTATCCTCCAGGACCTGAAAACCCACTCGGCACACACGCGCTTTATCTGGATTGGCCACTCTATCGCATACACGGTACAAACAAGCCTTATGGAATTGGACGTCGTGTCTCTAGCGGGTGCATTCGTATGTATCCTGAGGGCGTAATAGATTTTTACGCAGCTACAGAAAACGGAACGCAAGTAAACGTTATCGACCAGCCAATTAAGGCAGCATGGATTGATGATACATTTTACATTGAAGCCACACCAAGCATTGCTGACGCCGACAAATTTGAACAAAGCATGTCTTATGGTTCCCGCTCGATCTCACAAGATGATATTGCCTATATTCGTGCAAAAGCAGGCATATCCGCAGATAAGCTAAACTGGGATCTTGTTCGTGATGTCATAAATTCTCGTCTTGGCTATCCCATTGCAGTTGGAAAAATGTCCGACACTTCTAAACCAGGTCAACTGGAGGATGTAATGGAAGTAGAGAAGGAAGCCAAGGCCGACGAACAGGATGCCGCCGAAGAAGAACAAGCCTCTTCACAACCTCAAAATGAAACAACTGAGAATTTCTACAGAGCCGATTAGAGAATCGAATTATTTTAAACAAAAAAAAGCTGCCTAATTTGGCAGCTTTTTCTTTGAAATCTTTGTAAGAATTACTTCGTTACGCGTCTTTCGAATACAGGCTCAGCTGTACGTACTTCTACGTTCTGTCTTGCAACAGGAGTATCTGTACCACCAGCTGTACGCTCTTCAGCGTATGGTGCTTGTGTATCTACGTATCCAGTACCTGTGTTACCACATGCTGTCAAAGCAGCAGAAGCAAGAACAAGACCTGACAATGCGAAAAGTTTTTTCATTTTTAGTCCCCTTTTATCTTAGGTTTTTAGTTACGAATAGACTCATGTCTGAGAAAATTCCTGACTGTTATACAACAGCTTTAGTGTCTTGAACACTGTTTTTTAAGAATTTTTTTCAAATTAATGAATCTGTGTTAAGGACGACACAGATAGTAAAAAGTTCCGAAAAAATTAAAGAAATTTATTATTTTACTGCGCACGCAAGGCAATCATTCGCGAGAAATAGCTGTCTACACTATTAAGTAAGGCGCTTGTGATTTTCTCTCGGTGCTGTGCATTATTAAGCTTTTCAACCTCAGAAGGGCTTGAGATAAACCCATTTTCTACAAGAATTGCTGGAATATCAGGCGCTTTAAGCACAGCAAATCCCGCATGACGATGAGGTGTCTTTAAGGTCTTGACCCCCTGCATTCTAAATTGCTCGACCACGACGTTGGCAAAAAACTTTGACTGGTTCGTCGTATCGCGGGTAACAAGATCAAGTAAAATGTTCGCCACATCCTTATCTTCATGTGATAAATCTACGCCACCAATTAAATCTGCCTTGTTTTCACGTGCAGCAAGCTTAGCTGTTTGCGCGTCCGAGGCCTTGTCTGAAAGTGTATAGACAGAGGCCCCCGTTACATCCCTATCAGGTATTGAGTCTGCATGGAGTGATATAAAAAGATCCCCCTTTTCACGGCGGGCAAAATTAACACGCTCGCGCAATTTTATAAATATATCGTCTTTGCGCGTAAGCCTTGTCCGGTAACGCCCTGTAGCATCAAGTTTATTTTTAAGCTCGCGGGCAAGTTTAAGCACGATATCTTTTTCTCTTTGACCATTATGGGCGATAGCTCCTGGATCTTTTCCGCCATGCCCGGCATCAATAACAATCAAAGGCTTCCAATTCTCTATAAAGGCTGTTTCTAGATTTTCAGGATTTGGTTTGCGCAGTGGAAGCGGTGGAAAATCTTTAGCCACATTCGCCAAAGCCGCTTTTTTTTCACTCTCGCCAGCAATATCATTTAACAGTGCATCCAAACGCTGATTATCAGACGTTGCCATTTCAATATGCGTTTCTTTTTGCGGAACAAAGCTTAAATCTACAATGTAACGCGGTGATTTTTGTGTTTTTTCATCTAAGAGCCAAAAATCCTTTGCCAAGTGCATATCGCGCTCAAGGGTTAAAAGCAGCTTGGTTTCCTTATCTGTGGTGCTTTGAATAGACACAGACTCTACAGGCCCCATATTCTTAAGCGTTTCAATAAAATCAGGTCGCTCTAGATTAGCAAAAGAAATAACAAGATCCCGTCCATCCAAACGCGCATCCACATCTGTTTGGCTATCCATGTCAAAAACGAGCCTGTCTTTTCCAGGATGAGGCCCATAGCGCAATTTTTGCAACTCAGCAGCATGTGCAGCTTGTGGCACGCCTGTCACAGCTAAAAAGCTGCAAAGAACCAAAAGGATCACAAGAAATTTTTTGTGGCTCAGCCAAGTCATAGTGTGAGGTCTTTCAGGGATTGTCCTGAGATGAATTTCTAAATTACAATAACATATTATTTTTGCATAAATCAATCTGAGAAGAGTGAAAAGCGCGGTTTCAAAAGGTTGGTGTATTTTTTTATCCAAAAGGTGTTTTAACGATTGTGCTTTCATAACAATAGGTTTAATGTCCATAAATAACGACATTACCAGATTTTAGCAGGATATTTTTTAGGGTTTCGCTAGTCTGGTAAAACAGGAAAAGACATCTTTTCCGCGAGGGTTACTAGACTTCGTAAAGGCATCTCGCCTGCGCGGAAACCTTCGAACATTATAGAATTTAACAACGGCTTGCGCCGAAGCATCTCTCCCATGTCGTGTGGACCTGCTTCTGGCAGCACCGACAAAGGAGTTCGTTATGACAAAAAGATTACTGGTGGATGCCACCCAAAGAGAAGAAGTACGCGTCGCCGTTTGCGATGAAAAATACCTGAATGATTTCGACTATGAAAGCACAGTCAGAAAACAACTTAAAGGCAGTATTTTTCTTGCAAAAGTTACCCGTGTAGAACCATCCTTACAGGCTGCTTTCGTTAACTATGGTGGTAACCGCCATGGCTTCTTGCCTTTCTCTGAAATTCATCCTGATTACTTCCGTATCCCGATTGCTGACCGTGAGGCGCTCATTGAAGACCAAAAATCTGAAATGGAGGCTTTGGCCGCACAGGAAGAGGCCGAAGACAGTGAAGATGAGGATGAGACCGAAGCGCACGATAATGATGCTGAGGATGATGGTGACGAGGATGATGCCGGCAAGAGCAAACGCAAAGGTCGTAAGTCTTCTCGCTCACGTGATGTTGAAATGGTTGGCGGAGATGTTGCCGAAGGTGAACGTCCACAGCGTCCGAAGCTTAAGAAAAATTACAAAATCCAAGAAGTTGTGAAGCGCGGACAGATTGTCCTTGTTCAGGTTCAAAAAGAAGAACGCGGTAATAAGGGTGCTGCGGTTACAACTTACCTCTCATTGCCGGGTCGCTATTGTGTTTTAATGCCCAATAGCCCACGCGGTGGCGGCGTATCACGCAAAATTGCAAGCTTCAAAGAGCGTCGTCGCATGCGCGATATCCTGAAAGAGCTAAACGTGCCAGATGGCATGTCAGTCATTTTAAGAACCGCTGGTGTTGAAAAAACAAAGACTGAAATCAAACGCGACTTGGATTATCTCATGCGTCTGTGGGATGATATTCGTGACCTGACCCTTAAGTCAATCGCACCGTCTTGCGTGTACGAAGAAGGGTCGCTTGTCATGCGCGCCTTGCGTGACCTTTACTCAAACGATATTGATGAGGTTCTAGTTGCGGGGGAAGACGCTTACAAAGAAGCACGCAAAATTATGAAGATGCTTATTCCATCTCATGTTAAGCGTGTTCAAAAATATGAAGATGAAACACGTCCTATTTTTCAGAAATATCAGGTCGAAACACAAATCGCGCAATTAAGCGAGCCTGTCGCACCACTTAAATCTGGGGGATACATTGTTATTAACCCGACAGAAGCACTTGTTGCTATTGATGTGAACTCCGGTAAAGCGACCAAGGAACGCCACATTGAGGAAACGGCCCTTCGCACTAATTTGGAAACCGCTACGGAAGTTGCGCGTCAGTTAAAGCTACGAGATCTAGGCGGCTTGATTGTCATTGACTTCATCGACATGGAAAACAGCCGCAATAACGCCAAGGTTGAACGCGCCTTGAAGGAAGCCTTGTCCTCTGACCGCGCCCGTATACAAATTGGTCGCATTTCTAATTTCGGACTTTTAGAGCTTTCACGTCAGCGTTTAAACCCAAGTATGACAGAAGCACAGTTCAAGGTCTGCGGTGACTGTGGTGGCTTTGGATACACACGCACGACTGAATCCTCTGCAATGATGGGATTACGCGCCATTGAAGAACATGTTCTTGATAAGAATTTTAACGAGGTTACGCTTCGCGTGCCCAACGAGGTTGCACTTTATATTTTAAATAATAAACGCAACATGATTAGCAACATTGAAGAACGCAATGGTATTACCATTACTATTGAAGTGAACAATGATTTAACAGCTGGCACATTTGAAATGGTCGTTGATGGAAATGATATTGCTTCATCAGATCCTGTTCATTTTGAAAATCCAAATAACAACGACAACCAGAAAAAGACAAAACGCGGGAAGCGTGGTGGTCGCAAGCGCAATGATCGCAACTCAAATAACAGAAACCAGAAGAACAATAACTCTGATGATAATTCTTCTGATGATGAGGATGGTAGCGATGATAATGCGGCTCAACAGAAAAAGTCTAATCGTGGTCGTAAAAATAGTAAGAAATCAGATAAAAATCAAAATGATGAAGGCGATAACTCTTCAAAATCTGATAGCAGCGACACCCAAGATGACAAAAAGGACGAAAAAGCATCTGGCTGCAAAAAATCAACACGTAGCCGTAAATCAAAATCCTCCAAATCAGACGGCAAGACTGATAAGGATAATGTGAAGGAGGCCTCAAATGATTCCAGCGCACCTGAGGAAGCACAAGACAATGTTGCTCAGCTAAAAGCGTCAGATGACACAGATTCAAAAAAGTCTTCAAAGAAGGAAAGTGCTAAAAAATCACGTAAAAATGATGATAATGAAGCGCCACAAAACAAAGACTATGAAGTTGTTAATGAAGCCCCTAAAAAGAAGAAAAAAGGCTGGTGGAGTAAATAAGGTGAATCACCTTGTCACGATATCCTGTCTAACATTTTTCCTGCTCATAACGTTTGTGCAAAATGCGCCCGCTCAAACAAAATCCATGTTGGGTTTGTGGGAGAAAGAAACATCCCTTCTTCTCGACCAAGCGAATGACACACAGCGTCGTGAGTTTGAAATCATGATGACCACCAATGGGGCAATCAACTCCATTCAGCATGTGCAAAAGACTCTTTTTAATGGCACACTCTCATGTGCACAAAACAACCCAGAGCTTCAGGTAGAAGTCAAAAAGGCTTACACGCATTTTGAAGACGCCCTAAATAAACCGCTTCAAAAAGCCGCTCAAAATCTAAATATGATGGTCCGTACCCAATCTTTAACCTCAACAACACGCATGCGCAATTACATTGATTTAACAAATAAAGTCGCGGTTGAAAAAGATAGGGAAATGAATTGGGTGCCTGTTACGAGCCTTAATGACTGCCGTAAACTGACAAAAAAGATGAAGGATAATGTCACGATCAATAAATTGATTGCTGTCCTGAACGAAGATTATGGCGTCAAAAGATAATCAGAAACCACGTCTTATCCAAATTATGGCTGGTGCCGAGTTTGGTGGCGCTGAAACAGCCTTTTCCGATGCCTGTATTGCTCTCCACACTCATGGATACGAACAGCTTATAATCACACGCAAGGCCGCTGCACGAAATGCTCTTCTTCGCAAGGCAGGTATGACAGTTATCGAACTTCCTTTTGGAGGATTTTTCGATGTCTACACCAAGTGGCAAATCAGCCGCCAAATCAGTAAATTCAAGCCCGATATTGTGCAAACGTGGATGTCCCGCGCCACAGCCAAGCTGCCTAAGAAAAAGGGTCGTAACTATACCGTGGTTGCCCGTCTTGGTGGCTATTATAAACTTAAATATTATGGGCAAGCCGATCATTTCATTGGCAACACCCCTTATATTTGTGACTATATCCGCGAGAATGGCATTTCAGCCGATCGCGTACATTTAATTACTAATTTTTCAGCTACAAATCTGGAAAATGATCCCCCTGTTAAGCGCAGTGATTTGAATACGCCCGAAGATGCGCTTGTGTTACTAACACTCTCACGTTATCACACTGTCAAGGCACTTGATATCGGTATCAAAGCCATCAAAGATATTCCAAACGCTCATTTCTGGTGTGCTGGGCAAGGCCCAGAAGAAGAGAATTTAAAGGCTTTGGCAGAATCCGAAGGCGTTTCCAACCGCGTTCATTTCCTTGGCTGGCGCAGTGACCGTGCCGCACTGTTCAAGGCCGCAGACATGTGCCTCTTTATCTCGCGTGAAGAGCCTTTTGGCACAGTGTTCTGTCAGGCCTGGCAGAATAAAACACCGCTTATTGTCTCAGATGCAGACGGTCCGAAGCAATTTGTGAAAGATGGCGAAGACGCGCTCATGATACCTATCAATGATGTCGAGGCCACACGCAAGGCGATTGTGAAACTCAGAGACAATCCAGATCTAGCAAAACAACTTGCCCAAAAAGGCTATGAACGTTTTCAGGCAGAATTTAGTGAACAAAGCACCCTTGCTGCCTATGACGCACTCTATGAAAAAATAAGACCGCGTGCGTCATGAAGACTATTCTGCAGGCATTTATCAAATTTTATCAATTTTTCTTGTCCCCTTTCATGGGCAACCAGTGCCGCTTTACGCCAACATGCTCACATTATGCCAGTGAAGCCATCGACAAACATGGGGCGCTAAAAGGTGTATACCTTGGGTTTACACGGATATGCAACTGTCATTCTTTTTCCAAAAGACCCTTTGAGGACAATGTCCCAAAACGGTTTGCGTGGCGTGATGCGTTGCATTATAAAGACGAGGACTAAACCTAAGTTTTATTTTTTGACGGAAAGAGAAGTTTAAATGTCTAGCAACAAACCTGGCGAAATGCATCCCAGCGATATCAGAAACCTCATTATCTTCGTTGTGCTCTCAGTGGCGATTTGGGCAATTTTTGACACCTTTATTCTCGATCCGCAAAAAGACGCTTTGCGTCAATCGCAGCAACAGACGCAAATGGCACAAATCGAGGCCGAAAGAACAGCTGACCCTGCCTTACAAAAAGATTTAAAGCTTGATCGTAGCCAAGTTCTTCAACAAGCGGGGGCGCGCCTGTCTTTCGATAATGGCGAGCTTAGCGGCTCTCTTTCGACAAAAGGGGCACGCTTGGATGATGTTACACTTGATAATTACTTCAAAACATTGGCCAAACAGGAAAAGGTTGAGATGTTTTCTCCTGCAGGGTCAAAGTTTCCTTATTACGCAGAATCAGGTTGGATAAGAGGGGCTAATGCAACCTTCGCCGTTCCTGATAAAGATACACAATGGACAGTGGTTCAAAATGGCGATTTTTCTGAGGCAAATCCAGTTGTCCTTCAATGGAATAATGGTGCAGGCCTTACTTTTAAAAAGACAATCAATCTTGATGAACACGCGCTTTTCACAATTAAGGATGAAGTTGTAAACCAATCTGGGCAAGATGTTACACTTTTCCCTTACAGCGCGATTGCGCGACGTGGCACACCAGAGCGCTTTGATAATCGTGCGATTGCGCATGATGGTCTCGTTGGATACGTCAATGGTGACTTGAACGAGCTTGATTATGATGATCTGGAAGGTGCACCCGCCAAAAGCTTTACAAGTTCAAAAGGATGGGCCGGCTTTTCTCAAAAATACTGGTTATCTGCGATGTTGCCAGAACAGGCCAATGACAAAACATTCCGCTTTTTGGCAACGAATGAGCGCCTTAAAAATATTCGCCCACTTTATCAAAGCGATATCACAGGAACTGCTACAACCATTGCCAGTGGGCAAACCGCAACTGAAACAATGCATTTTTATGTCGGCGCAAAGAAGTTAGACCTGCTTGATGCATATGAGAGCAAATATAATGTCGATCATTTTGACTTGGCGATTGATTTTGGAATTTTGTACTTTCTGACACGACCATTCCATTTCCTATTAACGACATTCTATGATTTCACTGGCAATTTTGGAGTGGCGATTATTCTGCTGACTGTATTACTGAGACTTGCAGTTTTTCCATTGGCAAACACGTCTTACCGCTCCTTTGCCAAGCTGAAAAAGGTCGCGCCGGAAATGAAGGCTCTACGCGAAAAATATGGCGATGACAAAGGGCAGATGCAAAAGGAACTGGTCAAACTTTATCAGAAGGAAAATGTAAATCCAATGGCGGGATGTTTACCTATCTTGCTTCAGATTCCAATTTTCTTTGCCATGTATAAGGTGATTTACATCACACTTGAAATGCGTCATGCGCCTTTCTTTGGCTGGATTCAGGATTTGTCAGCCCCTGACCCAACATCTATCTTTAACCTGTTTGGTTTAATTCCAATAGACTTGCCATCCTTCCTGACCATTGGTGCGTGGCCGATTATCATGATGGTGTTCATGATTATTCAGCAGAAACTAAATCCACCGCCACAAGACCCAATGCAAAAAACAATTATGAAATATTTCCCCTTTTTCATCACCTTTATCTTATCGGGATTTGCTGCTGGACTTGTTGTTTACTGGGCATTCTCTAATGCGCTGTCTGTCCTGCAACAGGCCTTCATCATGAAATCGATGGGCGTTCCTATTCATCTTTTCGACAAATCAAAGGACGAGGAAGAACTAGAAGAGGCCATTGAACATGGCCCAGCCGTTCACCCACGCGCCCAGATGATTAAGGAAGATGTGGAAGAGGCTCTCTTTGGCGATGACGATAATCTTCCGCCAAAAGACAAGAAATAGAGGATATTATGGCAGAGGATAATGCAGAAGTACTTCATAAGTTTTTTGCACGCCCGTGCGACTTCGTTAAAGGTGTTGTCTCTCTTGACGCTCTACCCGAAGGAGACCGCCCAGAAATTGCCTTTATCGGACGTTCGAACGTCGGAAAATCCTCTCTTATCAATGCCTTCTTAGGACGCCGCGATCTTGCACGTACGTCCAATACACCCGGGCGTACGCAAGAGCTGAACTTCTTTGATTTAAGCGGTGACCTTTATATTGTGGACTTGCCTGGCTACGGATATGCCAAAGTGTCTAAATCGCAAGTGGCTAACTGGACAAAATTAATGAAAGCGTATTTGCGTGGACGTCCCTCTTTGCGCCTTGTTCTTGTCCTTGTGGATGCGCGGCACGGACTGAAGCCTTCTGACATTGAGATGATGAAAATGCTGGATGAGGCCGCCGTTCCTTATCGGGTTACATTTACCAAGCGTGACAAAATTAAAAATGAGCATGCTGAAAAATTAGAGGAAAAGACAAAAACTATTCTCAAAAATCATGCCGCAGCCTTTCCTGAAGTTCTTTTTACAAGTGCTGTTAAAAAAACAGGTCTTGATGACGTAAAAAGCGCAGTACATATAGTTTGCCAGTCCTAAAGAAACTTGTGCCCATACTGGCTTTATGACACAGTGGGGCATGAGCTCTTTCTTGCAAAATTTAAATATTGATGGCACTTCGCTTTTGATTGGCGTCTTTGCCGGTATCGTCATTGCAAGTCTGTTTTTCATCGGTCGTCTTATCCGTGCAGAACGTGAAAAGGCGCGCCTTGAAAATATGGCACAAACCTTTGATTCTCTTGCCCAAGAATCACTCAAGAAAAGTACAGAACAATTCATGCAGCTTGCAGAGTTGCGCCTTAAAAATGTGCATGATGAAGGCGCACATGAACTGGAAAAGCGGAAAGAAGCTATTTCCAAACTGATTGAGCCCGTGACACAAACGCTCACAAACATGGATGAAAAGCTCAAGGATCTGGAAAAGGTACGTCTTAATGCCTACGCGGAATTACGTACTCAGATGGAAGGCATGACCCGTGATCAGGCCACGTTGCGACAGGAAACATCCTCACTTGTCCAAGCCCTACGCTCCCCCTCTGCACGTGGACAATGGGGAGAAATGCAGCTGAAACGCTGTTTAGAAATGGCTGGCATGGTCGAGGGCGTTCATTTTGAGACACAAGTCACAGGTGAAGGCATGCGTCCTGATGCAATTATTAATTTACCCGGCAACAAACAGGTTATCATTGATGCCAAGGCCCCCATTGATGCTTACTTGAATGCTTTCAAGGAAGATATTAGCGAAGAGGCACGCATGTCTGCCCTTGATGCACATGCAAAGCATGTTAAAGCCCACATGAAAAGTCTGGGCCAAAAATCTTATTGGTCGCAATTTGAATCACCTGAATTCGTGATTATGTTTTTGCCAGGTGAAAGCTATTTCTCTGCTGCGCTTGAGCGCGACCCAGGCCTGATTGAAGCAGGTGTCAATGAGCGCGTCATCCCTGCCTCGCCCACAACGCTCATCTCGCTTTGTAAGGCCGTTATGTATGGATGGTCACAGGAAAAATTGGCAGAAAGTGCACGAGAAGTATCCGAGCTTGGTTCAGAACTGTACAAACGCGTGAGTGTTTTTGGACGCCATATGCAGGATATGGGTAAAGGGCTAGAGCGTGCCTTGTCTAGTTATAATAAGGCCGTTGGATCATTAGAAAGTAACGTCTTACCTCAGGCGCGGCGTTTTAATGATTTTCACATTGGCCAATCACAAGACTTGCCTGATCTAACTGCGGTTGAGAGTGCCACACGCTCTCTTTCTGCGCCCGAGCTAACAGAGCACGGGGATGATAAGGAAGCCACTGAAAACTTTGACAAAAAGAAGGCTTCGGGATAAAGTCGGCACCAAATATTAACCATGAGAAGGAAAGCCTCATGAGCGAACCATACAAAATTATTACTGTGCCTGCGGGTGTTTTGAAAGAAACCGCCTCACCAGTTTCGCGCGTTGATGACACGCTGCGCACCCAAATGGACCGCATGGTTGAAACCATGTATCAAGCCAATGGGATTGGATTGGCTGCTAATCAGGTCAATATCTTGAACCGAGTCTTTGTGATGGATCTCAGTGCACGCATGAATAGGGAAGAAGGAGAACCTGTCTTCATGGTCAATCCAGAGATCATCTGGCGTAGCGAAGAGCCTTCTGTTATGGACGAAGGTTGTCTGTCTATACCAGAACAATTTGCAGAAGTTGAGCGTCCCAAAGAAGTCCGTGTGAAGTATCTTGATTATGATGGCAATGAACAGGAAGAGCAGTTCTCTGATCTGGCATCGCATTGCGTACAGCACGAAATTGATCATTTGAACGGTGTCTTGTTTATTGATTATCTATCGCGTCTAAAACGCAATATGATGATTAGAAAAGTTCAAAAAATCACAAAAAATCAGCCCCTTCTCTAGTTTATCCTTATGAGCACGGCTCCCTTAAACATTATCTTTATGGGTACGCCCGATTTTGCAGTGCCTGCACTCCAGTCTTTAATCGATTCACATCACAATGTGATTGCCGTTTATTCGCAGCCGCCACGTCCCAAGGGGCGAGGTCATAATCTACAAATGTCACCTATCCATATACTGGCCGAGAAGAGCGATATCCCTGTTATAACACCTAAAAAATTAAAGAAAAATAATGTCGCTATAAACGACTTTATTGGCTTAAACGCAGATATAGCAGTCGTTGCGGCTTACGGGCTAATCTTACCAAAAGATGTTTTAGAGGCACCAAAATATGGCTGTCTGAATATCCACGCCTCTCTTTTACCGCGCTGGCGCGGTGCGGCGCCTATACAATATGCCATCTGGAAAGGTGATAGTGAGACAGGCGTTACAATCATGCAAATGGAACAAGGTCTTGATACAGGGCCAATGATATCCAAAATAAAAACAGATATTACAGACACAACAACTGCGCAGGAGTTGCACGACAGGCTCTCAATGATTGGGGCTGACGAAATCGTTACAGTCCTTGATGACATTCAGAAAAAAGGAGCGCCTGAGGCGCAAGCCCAAGATGACACCCTTTCAACCTATGCCTCCATGCTATCCAAAGAAGATGGTATTATTAATTGGACGCAAGATGCACACGAGATTGATTGTCAGATACGCGCGCTTAATCCTTGGCCAGGCACACATACGCGCCTTAATGGTAAAATCTTTAAAATAAAGGCTGCGACTTTAGAAAGTGAGAGACATGAGAGCCAAAATGGCACAGTTTTAAACCGCGATGGTGATGTTGCCTGCGAAAGTGGAAGCGTGTTGCGTATTACCTCTCTCCAACCAGAAGGCAAAGCGCCCATGGATGTCAGCTCTGCTATCAATGGCAGCTATTTGAAAGTTGGGGATGTATTCACATGAGCGAAACAGATTTGCCAACGCAAAGATGGAAATCCATTATCGAATATGATGGTTCGGCTTACCATGGCTGGCAAATACAAGATAACGTGATTACCGTTCAAGGTCAGGTAGAAAAGGCTATTGCTAGCTTCTCCCAAGAGCAAATTCGAATTCACGCCGCAGGACGTACTGATACAGGCGTACATGCGCATGGACAGACAATTCACTTTGATTTGCCTGCTCGTTTACAAAAAATGTCAGGCTCGGAAATTAGCAAAGCCATTAATGCCTATTTGCTTGAGGACACCATTTCTGTTGTCCATACAGAAGCCGTCACTGAGGACTTTCACGCCCGCTTTTCAGCCCAAAATAAACTTTACATTTATCGTATACTAAATCGCCGTTCGCCAAGTGCGCTTGACGCACAACGCATGTGGCATGTTAAGCGCTCCCTTGATGTAGAAAATATGCGCGAAGGGGCGCAGCATTTAATAGGACAACACGATTTCACAACATTCCGTGCAACGACCTGTCAGGCTAATAGCCCGATACGGACTATCAACTCTCTCAAAATTACAGAGCAAAACTATGACACCTTTGGTGGCAAAGAAATTCAAATTCATGTCGAAGCACAATCCTTCCTGCATCATCAAATCAGAAATTTTGCGGGAACACTTGCATATGTTGGGCTTGGGAAATGGACCCCCGCAAATGTGAAGCGTGCACTTGAAAGCAAAGATCGAGCACAAGGTGGGCCAACAGCGCCGTCTTGTGGTCTTTCTCTGGCGCGTATCGATTACTGAATTAGTGCTTCTTTTTCTAGACCTCTCATGGAATACTGTTGCGACATCAACAGACGCGCAAAGGAGTGCTCCATGATTACTGCCCTGTATGCCGGACTTGCGGCTTTATTTATCATTATTCTTATTTTTCGCATTGCCAGAATGCGCATGAAACATGGTGTGGGTCTTGGCACAGGTAACGTACGCGAGCTAGAGCAAGCTGTGCGTGTCCATGGCAATTTCATGGAAATGGTTCCGATGTTGCTCATTCTTATGTTCATAATGGAAAGCGCAAATATTTCTCCGTTATATCTGCATATTTTTGGATGCCTAATAATTCTATCTCGTATTTTACACTTTTGGGGATTAACAAAAAGCCATGAAACATCAGCAGGACGTTTTCTAGGTACAATTCTTGCCCTTGGTCTTCTTTTTGTTGGCGGTTTAGCCTGTATTTACATTTATCTGACTTAGCTATCCATTTGAATAAGGGCAGAAAGTGCGGCTGTTTCTGCTCTAAAAATGCGTGTGCCCAGACTGACAGGTGTGAAATGCTCCTCTTTTAAAATGAGGACGCGCTCTTCCTCGGAAAAACCACCCTCCGGTCCTATCAGGATAGAACCAAATTCTGTTCCTGGTATTTCTTTTGCCTCTTCACAGCGCTCTAGCGCCACCGCAAGCGGGTTTTTAAGTACTAGCAAATCGCTAAAACTAACCATCTTATTCAATAGCGGGATGGTCAATCTTTCGCATTGCTCACACGCCTCAATAATTTGCGCCCTTATACGTTCCGCATTTATTTTTCTGATATCCGTATTTTGTGTCAGAACAGGGGTGAGCGCGGTTACACCCAATTCCACAGATTTTTCAATAAGAAAATCCAGTCTGTTTTTCTTTAAGGGTGTGAAATAAAGATGTTTCGTTGGCTCTTGCTCAGGCTGCGCTCTGAGACAGTCTTGTAGCGCAACATATCCTTCTTTCTTACTTGTTTTATTGAAAACCCCAGACCATTCACCATCCTTGCCATTAAAAACACGGATAAATGCGCCCTCTTCCAACCGCATTACGTTTGAAAGATAATGGACTTGATCGCGCGCCAATGTTACATCATGTTCAGAGTGCAATGAGCCTGAAACATAAAGACGCGGTGATTTAGCTAGTTGAGAATTCATATATGTTTACAGATATCAGAAAATGGAAGGTAATTGAATCCCTGCCTTCAAAAATAAGACCCTATGCTTATCTCATGCGTTTGGACCGGCCCATCGGCACCTATTTGCTTCTTTTTCCCGCGCTTTGGTCGATCTCACTTTCCTACTTAACAACAGAAAGTAGCCTTTCTGGTTTAGGCTTCATCGCACTCATTATTCTTTTTTCAGTAGGCGCGCTCATCATGCGCAGCGCAGGATGTATCATCAATGATATATGGGATAGAAATCTTGACCAAAAAGTGGAGCGTACACGTGAACGTCCTCTGGCCTCAGGTGTGATTTCACTTAAACAGGCCGTTGGATTTCTGACCATACTTTTGTGCCTTGGCGCTCTTATTTTGTTCCAATTAAATGCCCTAACGATTGTACTTGGGTTCTTATCACTTGTCTTTGTCATTGCCTACCCTGCCATGAAGCGCATTACATGGTGGCCACAGGCCTTTTTAGGTCTCACCTTTAATTTTGGGGCACTTATGGGATGGACAGCCGTTACTGGAGAACTTTCTATTATCCCGGTTTTACTTTATAGCGGTGGCTTCTTCTGGACGCTTGGGTACGACACGATTTACGCTCATCAGGATGTTGAAGATGATGTCATGGCTGGCGTTAAATCAACGGCGCGTATCTTTCAAGAAAAAAGTAAAATATGGGTGGCAGGCTTTTACGCACTTTGCACGCTATTACTTCTAAGTGCCGTTATACTTGCAACAGGGCAAATCTATTCTGGGCTCATTGCAATGCCCGCCTTTTCAATTCTTCTTTATCAGCTTTTCTCATGGAATTTGGATAGCAAGCCTTCATCACTTGCCATGTTTAAGGCAAATGCGCTTTTCGGCGGACTTTTCTTCTTAAGCTGCTTATGCCTTTAATTGGAGGCAATTAGACCATGCTGAAAGGCACTGATTGTCTCTGTACGCCCAGAGGATGTTTCGGCAAAAGGACGCTGCCAGACAATCTTGTTAAATGCACCATGCGGCTGTGCAATGGCGTACCATTGATTATATCGCTTATGCGTTAAGCGGCATATCCATTCTGGTTTTGGTAAAGCTGTGTGCGCCTTACGCAACCAAGCGGCCTCGGCCTCCTCATTGCGTGTTGAAAGACGCTCAAGCTCCGCCCATAGCTGATAGACATCTTCGCGTTCCTCAATCTTTTCCGCAGCCATCAAATATGTACGTGCCTCGCCCCAGAGACCATCATCAATGGCCGCACGTGCTGCAGCAATTTGACTTTCGATATTTTGAGGGTTGAGGGCCACAAGCTTTTCAAACCAGCGCAGCCTTTGTTGGGGCTTACGCGCAGTATTTTCGGGCGCAAGGCTTGCCCAAATATCAGCAAGCTCTGGATGTGGGTTTGACTTCCAGCATGCTGAGATGACTTTCTGGGCCGCGCGGGATTTACCCATATCAATATAAAGTAGTGCAAGGCGCTTAACAGCTGGCACAAAATCCTGCTCAAGGCGTACAGCGCGTTTAAGCAAAGCAATACCTTGTTTGGGATCATCGCTACTGACCTTATCAGACAAGGCTACAAGTAAGGCGACTTCATCTTTTGCAAGTGTGGCTGCATTCTTCTTATCCGCTTTCAGAAGCGTCTTAAGCGTGCTCAAGGCCTCCTCAAACTGTCCCGTTCTGATTTGCAGATCATAAACTGTTTTCAATATCCACGGTTGCTTCGGATAAAGCGTACGCGCTCTATTGGCTTTAAGTAGGGCATGGTCAAATTTTTGGGACTGAATGTCATCCTGCATTAACCCCTGTATACCTAAGAACGCGCCCTCTTTATTATCAAGGAGCTTTTTATAAAGATCACGTGCACGAGAATCTTGCCCCATCTTTTGAGCTGATATGGCCTCAATAAAAGTACCGGCCCCTTTTTCATAGCGTTCTGGTAAAAGTTTTTGAGCGCGGTAAGCATGATAGGCTGCATGCTTATAATCACCAGCTGACATCAACGTTAAGGCACGTGTCAAAGAGAGATGGCTTTTTTTCATTGAACGATCTTCCCATTTGCGCGCAACAACTTTAGGAATATCAAAAAAATGAATAAGCAATTTATGAACAAGTAAAATGACAAACAAAAAGCCAAAAAAAGCTGCAAGAGCTGCACCTAAATGCACCTCCATCACATAGTTCTTCCAGCTTAAATCAACCTGACCATCAATTTGCGTTAGCGATAAAAAGGTAAAACAGACAAAAAGAACCTGTATGAGTATCCAAAGTGCTTTGAGCATAATATATCTGTCTTTTCAGTTCCGTCTTCGTCGCCTAATTTTCGAGCGCGTTTTTCTTATAGATTTTAAAGCCTGAATTTGGTTCTTCTTTGACTTCACCTTTTAACGGCACGGCCTCTTTTATTCCATCAAGAACCTCTTTGGGATCAATGGACTTTGGTAAATTTGGCAGACTACGCCCTTCCAGAATTTCAGAAACGGAAGGCATCTTGTCATTCGAAACACGCAATTGCGTCTCAATGCTTTGACCTAGCAAATCCTGAATTTGCTTTGCCAGAAGAGTTAACTGAGCCTCCTCAATAAATGGCTTGGCCGTTGCTCCAGCCTTGCCATCAAGTCCTTGCAACAAACCGATTGCGCCTTGAATATCGCCTTCGTCCAGTTTCTTTTGTGCCTTTGCAACCGTGATTTGTGTCGGTGTTCCTGTCAGTTGCTCGCCGTCTTTTTCAACTTTCAAAATGTCACCAAAGCGCGCTTTGGCCTTATCTGTGATGGAAACATCCTCGCCTTCTAAAGAGGCAGAAACCACGTCCCCAGCAAGACCACGAAACTCGTTCTTAAGTCCAGTGGGCGACAAAACACCTTCATCTGCATGTGGTGCAAGCTTATCAATGGAGGCCATAAGGGCTGGATTTTCAGAGCCAACTAATTTTCTTAGAAGGTTTAAGTCTGTATCAAAGGATTCACGGTCGCGTCTTAATGTGTCACGCATTTGTGACATAGCAAGCAACATTGCAGCAGCCTTCAAATCTTGATCTTCGACCCCATCAAATGTTTTTCCAACCGTGTCGCTTTCCTCGCGAATAACGGGTAATGCTTCATCCAAAGTCACTTCATCGCTTTGAAGTCTGTTTATCCATGAGAGAAGCTCTGTTGAAGCGCTATCTAGTTGTGTGCGCCCTTGTGTTGTTGCGCGCAAACCCAAGAAGTTTGTCCAAAGACCTGCCAAATCAAGCGAGCCTTTTTGCTCCAAAAATGTTTCCAGTGATGTTTCCAAAGTGCCCAAGCGATTTTCAAGCGAGGACGTATCAATAGCTGTATTGAAAGAACCTGAGGCTTGAGAAGCCACAGATTGTGCCTTTTGAACGGCCTGATTGGCCTGTTGCTGAATGTCGGCAAGCTTCACTTGGAGGTTTGTAGGAACTGTTTCTGAAATTTCAGCTTGTTCTGCCTCAACGGTCTCAAGTTTACGTTCAAGAGACACAATACGATCGGCCTGTTCTGTCACAACTTTAACCTTTGGTGCAAGTGTCATAAGACCTGCAACGAGAAAAGCAATCAGAACAATTAAACCGACAAAAACAAGTTTCCCAGAATTCTGTGATTGACCTTGACCATAAGGGGTGGCTTGTCTCTCACTCACAGGAGGTGGCACAAAACGTGCCTCGCTACTGCCATCATCATATTCATCAGTATGAGTACCCACTTGAGCAGTATCACCTGCCGTTTCTTTTGCTGCATCCAAGTCAGTTTGACTTGTGCTAGCCTTCTGCTCTGACATCAAATCATCAAGATTAATATTATTTTCAGAAGCAGCCGCTAGAACCGCATCAACACGAGATCCAGGAATAGTATCTCTTTTTTTCCACCCCTGAATGGTTGTCACAGGAATATCTGTTTTTGTCGACATGGGGCGTATACCTCCAAATCTTTCAATGATTTCACGGGCGTTTTCTAAAGATTCTGGCTCACTCATATTTTTACCTAGGTACAATTTCTCTGATTTTTTTCGATATAGCAGAAACCATTTCTGCTGATTCTGGGTTAACGCTTATGGATGTACTTCTCCATTTATACTTACTGACAGCGGATAAAACTGTTTCAGATATGGCTATAATATGCGTACGCATACATGTTTGTGTCAAATCATTTTTTTCCAAAAAAGCAATGTATGTCTTTGCAAGCGCCTCAGAATAAAGGGGCAATACGATTTCCTCGTTTGAGTTTTTAATATCTTGTGGGTTTTGCGAGATCGTATAGTGTGCCCTATAAACAATTATCTCATTGCACGATATTCCAACCTCTTCTAAAAAAGACGCTATTTCAGTACGTACAATTTCACCACGCAAGTAAACATAATGATATGGGTGCTCACGTTTATTTTCTTTCATGCTAGACAATAATTCGGAAGCCGTATGTGCTGTATGTGCAACTGAAAGTCCTGAATTACAAAGCTTTTCTGCAGATGTTCTTCCTACGACATAAAATGTTGTACCTACAAAATCTAAATAGTTTTTGATCACATAATCAGCTGCACGCGGAGAGGTCACAATAAATTTAGAATCTGGTTGGCTTTTAAATTCCTCTTTCTTGAGAGGTAAAATGTCATAAGAAACAAGTGGAACATGCAAAATTTTTGTGCTCTGAGGTAGAGGACGAAGGTGAGACAGAAGGGTTTCATTATCTTCTTTTGCACGTATCAAGAGAAGATCCGCCATCTTTAATCTCCTTCAAATATGCGTGGATCAGCGTCCTTTTTAATTAAATCAGCCACATGCCCACCCAATTCGATAGCCTGCGCAACAGTCTCAATCCTACCGCCTTCTTTGGCATGCCAGAACTCAGAACCATCAAGGCGAGAGACAACACATTGTACCAAAAACAAGTCTTGTGAAGAGCGGCTAGCGTGAACGCCAATAGGAGATTCGCATGACCCATCAAGGCTTTGGAGAACGGCACGTTCGGCCTCAATAAGAAGGCCAGTTTCTGCGTGATGAATTTGGTCAAGCACCTCCTTGACCTCCGCACACCCTTCTTTGTATTCAATACCGATAGTGCCCTGGCCACAGGCAGGAACCAGCTCGTGGGGCTGAAAGACTTGTTTAACCTTATCTTCAAAGCCAATACGGCAAAGTCCAGCGTAACTCAAGATACAGGCATCAACCTGACCCGAGCGCATTTTTTCGATGCGAGTTGGCACATTTCCGCGCAAGGGAACAACCTTGATATCAGGACGCTTAAGCAACAAGAAAGCCTTGCGTCTGACTGAGGATGTCCCAACAGTGGCGCCTGCAGGCAAATCATTAAAGGACTCATATTTTTCAGATAAAAAAGCGTCGCGACTGTCTTCGCGTTCAATATAATGTTCCATAACCAGCCCCTCTGGTAGGAAAGAGGGCATATCCTTGACTGAGTGCACACCAATATCAATTTTATCAGCAAATAGTGCGCTTTCAATTTCCTTGGCAAAAAGACCTTTACCGCCGTCAATAGCATTTAATCTTGTTTCGCCCTGTCCGGGGCGCCAATCACCTGTTGTTTTTATCACAACAATTTCAGTCTCGATATCGGGACGCGCAGCCTTAATCTCATCCTCAACATGGCGCGCCTGAATAAGCGCCATTCGGCTTCCGCGTGTTCCTATGCGTATTTTTAAGCTCATATTCTTAATTCTAAAAGCAACTGTAAAATTCCAAGTCAAAAGGACTATCGCATATCCATACAGATTGCAATTCACTTAAGCATAATCACGCCAAAAAGCTTGCTTATGTTGCTTTTAGGGATTATCTCTCATGGCTATGACTGATATACGCGTTTTAGGCATTGAAACTAGCTGTGATGAAACAGCAGTTGCGATTGTTAATGAAAAAAAAGATATTCTCGGCCATGTTGTCTACACTCAAGCCACTGAACATCTGAAACACGGTGGTGTTGTTCCTGAAATCGGCGCACGTGCACATGTTGAGAAAATCGATAGCGTTGTTAAGCAATGCCTCAAGGATGCAAATTTATCACTAAAGGAGATCGACGCAGTTGCCGCAACATGTGGCCCGGGGCTCATTGGTGGCGTTATGGTTGGCTCTGTTTATGCCAAGGCCCTTGCCGCGGGCCAGAACAAACCTTTTATCGCGGTCAATCATCTAGAGGGGCACGTCCTGACCCCACGACTGACCGACAATCTCGACTTTCCCTATCTTTGCCTACTTGTCTCTGGCGGACATACACAATTTCTGCATGTTCAGAGTTTAACTGAAATAACGCTTTTGGGACAAACACGTGATGATGCTATTGGCGAAGCATACGATAAATTTGCAAAAATGATTGGGCTTCCCTATCCAGGCGGTCCTGCCATTGAAAAATTGGCAACAGAATGTACTGACACGAAAAATGCACTTGAAAATTACCCTTTACCAAGACCTCTCATGCAAACCGAGGGGTGTGACTTTTCATTTTCTGGTCTCAAAACCGCTGTTCGTAATTATATTGAGCAAGATAAAAATACAGAAATTGCGCGCAATAAAGTTCAGGATTTAGCCTTTTCTTTTCAAGAGGCCATTGTTGAAACGGTTTTTGATCGTACCTCTAATGCGCTTTCGATGCTAAAAGATGATAACCTCGCTGCGCAGTGCTTTGCCATTGTTGGTGGTGTTTCTGCTAATAAACGTCTGAGAGAAGCCTTGAGCACTTTTTTACAATCTCAAGATGTTACCTTTCACGCTGCACCACTTTCACTATGTACAGATAACGGCGCGATGATTGCGTGGGCGGGGTTAGAACGTTATAAAGCCAATCTAATCGATGATATTTCATTCCGTACACGCCCCCGCTGGCCTGTAGGGACACGTGTGTAATACTCACAAAAATGTTTTGTCACCACCTTTAAAACCCGATAAAAGAGAAGCAAAAGAAGGGTGTATTTTATGAATAACTCAAATGTAACTGTTATTGGTGCTGGCGCCTGGGGAACGGCTCTTGCACAATCATTTGCAAGTAACGATAAACACGTTTGCCTCTGGGCACGTGAGGACGAAGTTGTCTCCGCCATCAATGATGAACATGTCAATTCAACTTTTTTGCCTGCTGTTGAACTCAGCTCTTTAATTAAAGCAACATCCGATCTGTCAGAGGCCGTTGCCTTCAGTAATATCCTTCTTATTGTAACACCAGCCCAACATGTACGTGCAACACTTAAAAACATTGCCCAAATTGATGCAAAGGATAAATCCATTGTGATTTGTGCCAAGGGTATTGAACTTGACACCGGTAAATTGCTTTCTGCGGTTGCTCATGAAGAGTTGCCAAATAATGTCGTTGCTATTTTAACTGGCCCAACCTTTGCCTCCGAGATATCACGCGGCCTTCCAAGTGCCATGACATTGGCCGCAGAAACAAAAGATATTGCACGCGATCTCCGCTCGCATTTAAACAGTAAGAATTTAAGGCTTTATGTCACTGATGATGTGCTTGGCACTCAAATTGGTGGGGCCGTTAAAAACGTAATTGCGATTGGTTGTGGTATTTTGCAAGGCCGTGATATGGGAGAAAGCGCGCGCGCAGCCCTTGTTACACGCGGTCTTGTCGAGATGTCGCGTTTAGCGTCCGCTATTGGGGCGCGTAAGGAAACATTAAATGGTATGTGTGGGCTTGGCGACCTCATGCTGACTTGTAATTCTATGCAGTCCCGTAATTTTTCACTTGGATATGCCCTAGGCAGTGGGCAAACACTCGAAGATATTCTCTCCGAGCGCAATTCGGTAACTGAAGGCATTCATACAGCTAAGGCACTTATGACACTTGCACATAATAATGCCATTGATATGCCCATTTCAGAGGCAGTATTTGATTGTGTCACAGGAAAGAAAAGTGTTCAGGAAAGTATTGATGGACTTTTGGGACGCCCTTTACCTGATCAAGATTGATCTGCAAGGCACTCAAGACGCTTCAGCGCCCATTTTAAATCCTTAGCCATCTGTTGAAAGCCAAGCTCAAGCGCAGCTTCACGTCCGATGAATACATAATCACAGGAATCCTTACCAAATTCAGGCAGATATTGCGACGCCAAATGACGCAAACGGCGTTTAATTCTGTTGCGAGAAACGGCCTTAGGTGCTGTTTTTTTTGTAACAGTCACGCCAAAATTCTGTTTATTTTCGGACGCACTTTTATCAACCTGCAAAACAAAGGACGGCGTTATCCATTTTGTTTGCGTTCGGTTAAGGCGTAAAAAATCGGCGCGCTTTTTCAAACGGCCGATTGTCTTATTCTTTTTAATATCCCCATGCACCATAAATCAGGGCATAACGAAAGAAAGAAAGCCTGCGCTTAAGCAGACAGTTTCTTGCGTCCCTTTGCACGACGAGCAGATAGGATAGCGCGTCCAGCACGTGTGGCCATGCGCGCACGGAAACCGTGACGACGGGCACGAACAAGGCGTGATGGCTGAAAAGTTCTCTTTGTTGACATGTTATACCGTCCTTATATTTAAATTCTTTAAGCCAAGAGGTAAGTATTTCTTAAAGTTTTCATACTATTTTCTCTTGAAGCCAGAAGATATAGTGGCTAAAAGAACCATTGTCAAGAAACTCTCTTTCGAAAAGCGTTGTTTTCTGGCATGCTCGTTAAAAGTTTTTATAAAACACAGGAAAAAGAAGAGATGTACGAAGATAATAATTGGAATCCTGTCACTGGGGCAGAACTCGAAGGCTTTCTCTCGCAAATCAATCCCGTAGACCAGAAACTTTCTGTTTCATCACAAACAACTACTGTCGAATGGCGTCAATTGCCATGGTATGATTCAGTTGCCATGATCCGTGTGCGTGATGAAAACTGGTCACCACGTAACTTGACAGTTTATTATTTAACAGACCAGGGCACACTTTATCGCCTCAATGGGACATCCCCTCCAATTCACGACATTAATAAGAAAGCGCCTATTAAAATTACAGATGACAATGTGCTCGAATATCTGCGCTTTTTCTGCTTTTTTGTACGTGGCGAAGAAGGACCCTTTCTTATTTCAGAAGATTTAAACGATCCTAACATGCCACAAGACATGGATGATAAGATGCGCACTGTTATCGGCGGTGCTATTCGTCCAGCATCTTACGAGGGCAAAAATGATCAGGGTCATTGGCTATGCGATGCAGTTGTCTTCTATTCAAATGCGCTTTTCATTGCCAATTTCGCTGTGCACCCAACAGGTATGATTGAAATGATGGATGATGAGCCCATTGCTGCAGAACTTACGACACGCGTAGATTGCCCTGTTGCAATCGACAAAGACGGAAATCCAAAATAAAATTTTATTTATGAGCCGCGTTTGGGCGCTGTAATGGATCAAATCCATAATGTGCAAGCCAGCGTGGGTCACTTTCAAAGAACGTACGCAAATCTGGGATTCCATATTTCAGCATGGTTAAGCGCTCTATTCCCATACCAAAGGCAAACCCCTGATATTCATCTGGGTCAATCCCGCAATTTTTAAGTACATTTGGATGCACCATACCGCAGCCTAAAATCTCCATCCAGTCATCGCCTTCGCCTATTTTGAACTCACCTTGGGCGCGCGTACACCCTATATCGACCTCAGCAGAGGGCTCTGTAAATGGGAAGAAAGACGGACGAAAGCGCATAGGCACATCATCCAACTCAAAATAAGCCTTAAGAAAGTCTTGTAAGCAGCCTTTCAAATGGCCCATATTAATATTCTTATCAATAACCAGACCCTCGCACTGATGGAACATGGGTGTGTGCGTCATATCATAGTCCGAACGATATGTACGTCCCATGCAAATAATGCGATGTGGCGGTTTGTTAGCCATCATATGACGAATTTGGACAGATGATGTATGTGTGCGCAGAAGCTTTTTCTGCATGCCTTCCTTGGCATCCTTATCATCAGGCAAAAAGAAGGTATCTTGCATTTCGCGCGCAGGGTGTCCAGGTGGAAAATTAAGAGCCGTAAAATTATGCCAGTCATCCTCAATATCTGGACCTTCCGTTAAGGTAAAACCCATCGAGGCAAAAATCACCATTAACTCTTCCATTGTCTGTGAGATAGGATGCACAGCACCCTTAGGGCGCGGACGCGGTGAGAGTGTGATATCGAGCGTCTCATTTGCAATGCGCTCATCCAGCTCTTGCTTCTTAAGCTGACGAGCTTGTCTATCAATGAGATCTGCAATTTCCTGCTTTAACTTGTTAAATTCTTGACCAGCTGCAATGCGCTCTTCATGCGACATCCCTCCAAGAGATTTCATAAGATCGGTAATACGACCCTTTTTACCCAATGCTGAAACACGGACGGTTTCCAAAGACGCACTGTCCTTGGCTGTTTCAATCATTTCAATCAATTCATCTTTAATTTTTGCAGTGTCCATACATGTCTTTTCTTTATGTCTTTAGCGTTTTTATAACATAAGTAAAAAAACACCTTGAGCCAAATAAAAAACCCCTCTTTCAAGGGGCTTTTTCAAAAATCAATATTATTTGAGCTTAGGCTGCTTTTTTAGCTTTTTCTAAAGCGTCTTTTGCTTGTTTAGCAATCGCCTCAAATGCCTTTGCATCATTCACTGCCAAATCGGCAAGAACTTTACGGTCCAGCTCAATTTCAGCAAGTTTGATACCGTGCATGAATTGTGAATATGGCATACCGTGCAAACGGCAACCTGCGTTGATGCGTTGAATCCACAATTTGCGGAAATCACGCTTTTTGTTGCGACGGTCGCGGTAAGCATACTGACCTGCTTTTTCAACAGCTTGTATAGCGGTACGGAACGTATTCTTACGACGACCCCAATAGCCTTTTGCTGCCTTAATTACCTTACGGTGACGCGCATGGGCGCGTGGTGTACCTTTTTTAGAACGTGACATTATGCCTCTCCTTTACCTGATGTTTTTGAAAGTTTGCTGAGCTTCTTACGTGCGTAAGGCATCCAGTTTTTCAAAATTGTACGTGCATTTTCTTTTGACAAAACCTGTGTGTTGCGTGATTTACGCTTCATAGATTTTGGCTTATTTTGCATCATATGTGATGTAAAGGCGCCGGCAGATTTTACCTTACCGTTTTTCGTCACTTTAAAGCGTTTTTTAACGCTGGACTTGGTTTTTAGCTTCGGCATTTTCATCTCCTTAAACTTAAAAGGGTTATAAACAACGTCTACGAGGCATGCCGTTTTGTCGCCAGTAGACTATAAGTTTGAGCATTTATAAGCATGAAGTAAGAAATTGCAAGTAAAAAAGCCGCTTCTTTTTCAAGAAACGGCTTTCCTGAATATCAGCTAAAAACTAGTCTTTTGCCTTTGCATCCGCGGAGATAATCATCAGCATCTGACGGCCTTCCATTTTAGGCTCCATCTCTGGTCCACCTAAATCGGCTAAATCAGCCTTCAATCGTAGCATCATTTCCATACCCACATCTTGGTGGGCCATTTCACGCCCGCGAAAACGCATAGAAACTTTAACTTTATCGCCTTTTTCAAGAAAGCGGCGTGCATTTTTGAGTTTGACCTGATAGTCGTGATCTTCTGTTGTTGGTCTGATTTTGACTTCTTTCACATCAACAGTTTTTTGTTTCTTACGTGCTTCAGCAGCTTTCTTTTGCTGTTCATATTTAAATTTGCCGTAATCAAGAATTTTACAAACGGGAGGATTGGCTTCTGGAGAGACCTCAACAAGGTCAAGACCAGCCTCTTCTGCTTTTCGAATTGCCTCGTCCAGAGAGGTCACGCCCACCATCTCACCATCGGCATCGATAAGCCTGACTGAGGTGGCAGAAATTGCGTCATTTATTTTTGGGCCTTTGTCCTTTGGGGGCATGCCGCGATATGGTCTACTAATAACAAGTCTCCTTTAATGTTTTTTCAAATATAAATCTTATAGATTTCTTTGTATAGCCTTATAAATAAGGTTATTACACAATTTTATCAAGATAGGAAAAGGCAAATCCCATAGATTAACCAGCAATAATCATACCGTACGTTGTTGCAACACGGTTAAGACCGTCTTCAATTAACTCACCCTCGGCTGTAAACATCCATTTATCACCATCTCTGAAGATATAACCAACCTTTAAGGCCGTGCCTCTTTCATTGGCTTTCAACTCACCATCAAGGAAATAACGGAAAAGCTCTCGCTTATTCTCTGAGTCAACAACTCTAAAGAAAACATTGCGGACATCTAAAAAACTGTGGCCACGTGTTTGTGCATCGTAAATTGAGACAACAAACTGGATTTTCATGATATCAAACGGAATTTTATCAAGATCAATGACAATATTTTCATCATCACCATCACCCGCGCCTGTGCGATTATCGCCCTTATGCTCAATTGCACCATCTAGGGCAATCATATTGTTATAATATATAAAGTCTTCATTCTGACGCGTTAAACCCTCTTTATTCAGAAGGAACACACTTGCGTCTAAATCAGGTGCATCAGCTTCAAAGCCGATCATATCCCAACCCAAGCCAATCATGATTTTGTTTAAACCTGGCGAAAGCTCACTAAAATCAAGTGTTTCACCTTGATGCACACGATTGAACTTAGCCTGCGGATCGTCTTGTTGTTTTTCAAAAGAACTATCGATCATTATGTTTTTGCTCCATCTGCCCATTCTAGCCCAAATCCATAGGCACGGTCCATTTCATTATGTCCTGGAAAATATTCTGTATAATTTTCAACCATCATGCCATTGCGAACGTTCTTAATTTCAGTAAGTACACAAAGTCCCAAATTCTTCATATGTGATGAGAGAGTTACAACCAACGGCTGTTCACCTGGAATACGCACTTGTATTTGAGGTCGCACCTGCGACCAATCCATTGCGCCTTTATAGATATAGACGTACACCAATAACCTTTTGATTTCAGGCCATTTTTGTCCATTCACAACAATATATTCATCATCGCCCTCAGCCGCCCCTGTACGTTCATCACCCGATAGCCTGATGAAGGGATGTTCTTTTAAATCTCCAAACATGTCGCCAAAGGCCTGAATAGCGCCTCGACGACCATCCTGCATTTCATAAAGACACCCTAAATCAAGGTCCACTTCAGCAGTATGTGTTGTTTTAATTAAACCAAAGAGAGAGGATTTTTTTATTTTCTGCACATCCCAGGCCGCTGCGATTTTAATATTCTTGAAACCGCCTTCTGGTGGGCTAAAGGACATTGTTTCACCAGCACGCTTGATAAAGTCATATTTACCAGACACATCATCTGGATTGATGTATCCCGCCGCACCCAAGGCATTTCCGCGACCAGAGAAATCTGCACGGCTTTCGGTTGCCTTTCGCATCGATTCTGAAGATTTTATATCTGACATTTCTTACAACCTTGTAAAAATTTTTCTTCTAATCAAAATAGGGCAAAGACTTGTATAGGGGAAGACCTTATTTTCTCTATGCTCTTATCTTGTAAAATTAGCCAACTCATGCCATAGAACTAAAGGAATTTTTAGAAAGAGTGGAGATTACTGATGGCCTCTTACCAATATGTTTACGTTATGAACGGACTTACCAAGACCTATCCAGGGGGTAAAACCGTTCTAAACGGTGTTACACTTAGCTTTTTTCCAGGCGCTAAAATCGGGATTCTAGGTCCAAACGGTGCTGGTAAATCAACTTTGCTCAAAATTATGGCTGGCCTTGAAAAAGAATTTTCTGGCGAGGCTTGGGCTGCAGAAGGTGCGAAAGTCGGCTATTTACCTCAAGAGCCTGAACTTGACCCTAATAAAACAGTGCAAGAAAACGTAACCGAAGGACTAGGCGAAATTAAGGCAATGGTCGATCGCTATAACGAAATAGGCCAACTCATGGCTGAACCTGATGCAGATTTTGATGCACTCATGGCCGAAATGGGCGAATTACAGGAAAAAATTGATGCCGCCGATGGATGGGAGCTTGACCGTTTTATTGAAGTGGCCATGGACGCGCTGCGTTGCCCGCCTGCTGATTCAGACGTTAAAAATCTCTCTGGGGGTGAAAAACGCCGTGTGGCCCTTGCGCGTCTTCTCTTACAAAAACCTGACTTATTGTTGCTTGATGAACCGACAAACCATTTGGATGCCGAAAGCAACGCATGGCTTCAACGCCACCTTTCTGAATATGAGGGTACAGTTGTCATGGTCACCCACGATCGCTACTTCCTAGATAACGTAACTGGCTGGATTTTGGAGTTAGATAGAGGCCAAGGCATTCCCTATGAGGGCAATTATTCTGATTATCTGGACAAAAAGCAGAAGCGTATGTCCCAAGAAGCACGTGAAGAGGCCAGTAAAAAGAAAACACTTGAACGTGAAGCTGAGTGGATGGGGCAGTCTCCTGCCGCACGACGCGCCAAATCAAAGGCACGTATTGCAGCCTATGAAAACATGTTGCAAGAGGCCGAAGCCCAAACAGTTGGAAATGCCCAAATTATTATTCCAACGCCGCCACGCCTTGGAAATACAGTTATTGAAGCCAAAAACATTTCAAAGTCGTTCGGTGACAAAACATTATTCACGGATTTAAGCTTTGCTCTGCCACCCGGTGGCATCGTTGGCATTATTGGTGCCAACGGCGCTGGTAAAACAACTTTGTTCCGTATGATAACTGGCAACGAACAACCAGACTCCGGAACATTTAATATCGGAGATACGGTAGAGTTAGGCTATGTTGACCAATCACGGGATGCCTTGACCGATACAAATAATGTTTGGGAAGAAATTTCAGGTGGGCACGATATTTTAAAACTTGGTAAAATTGAAAAGCCAAGCCGTGCCTATGTTTCGTCTTTCAACTTTAAAGGACCAGACCAACAGAAAAAAGTTGGTCAGCTATCAGGGGGTGAGCGTAACCGCGTACACCTTGCCAAGATGTTGAAAGAACAAGCAAATGTTCTCCTTCTTGATGAACCGACAAATGATTTGGATACTGAAACTTTATCCGCGTTGGAAGAGGCGATTGAGCGTTTCCCAGGCTGTGCTGTGATCATTTCTCACGATCGGGCCTTTCTTGACCGTCTAGCAACACACATTCTTGCTTTTGAAGGGAATTCAGAAGTGGTATGGTTTGAAGGTAATTATGAAGATTACGAGGCCGATCGTAAGCGCCGTTTAGGCCAAGATGCGGATACTCCAACTCGGATTAAGTACAAAAAACTGCATGCTGCTTAAAAATCTTGGGGTTTGATAAACCTACCTAACCCCTTGCCATTCCTTATAACCCATTCTTAAATTGGCAACTTTTGTCGATGCCATGCTAGAATCTGAAGAGAAATTAAATAAAATTTTATCTATTTCCAAATATAATGGAAAAAGATGAAAGGTCGAATGTGTGAGCTCGGTTTATTTAAAACCAAAAAATGTGGCTAAAGTTGCTGTTTTACCAGGGATTTTTCCACGATTAAAAGCGTTATTCGGGGGGTTTGATTACCTGCCGTTTCTTGTTGCGCAACTTTACAAAAATTTCGGTCTTTTACCGCATACACATCCTTATCTCCAAAATGCTAATATCGGTCGTTATGGCATAGTAAGCATTTTTGCAGAAGCAGGACGCAGACTCACATACGACCGCTATCACATTGATAAAATATTACTTTTCTACGCATCGCTAGCAAGTTTTCTGCTTTTTGCGCTGATGCTGGCAAGCAGTATCTTATTTGCTGTTGTAAATCCTGTGTGGGCCAGCGGGATAATGAGCACAATTTTTATTACGCCTTATCCAGAGACCGATATAGCCTTTGAGCTTCTTAGCCGTGTATTTGGGACAGTTGGCATTTATGATCCTAGCTTTACGCAGCGTTCGCCCTTTCATGCAGGCTTGCATGCCATGTTTAGCTTCTACAGCCAGTGCTTGTTCTTTATCGCGCTCGCCTATTTCCTGTATTATATGTTTGCAGTTGTTGCCGAAACAGCGATTGCAGGAACACCTTTTGGCAAGCGTTTTCATAAAATATGGGGACCTCTCAGGCTTATCGTTGCTGTTGGTCTTCTTGTACCCTTTGGTGCCTTTGGCTTTAACACTGCGCAATATATTGTTCTTTATACTGCTAAATTCAGCTCGGGCATGGCCACAAATGCCTGGATTGCATTTAATCAGCGTGCAACGCAGCCCTTTGGCTATGGGCGCCCATATGAATCAAATTTTCCGCCGCAATATTACGCAACACTAGATGGCCAAGTAGTTGAGCGGGATTATGGCACGTATCAAACACGCGGGCTTGTTTCTGTTCCTGAAGTACCGTCAGTATCTGAGCTGGCTAAAAATATCGATATTGTTCACACCTGTATGGTTGCCTACCAACTTTATCACGATATTGAAATTAAACCTTATTTGGTTAAATCAGACCCAAAGGAGTCTATCGACCTATCCACGCAACCATCATTTGATGAAGCACACGCATTCAGCGGCATGCGAGATATTGTCATTCATTTTGGTGAATATGATGAACAAAAACATGAAGGGCGTGCTGGATACGTACGCCCCTATTGCGGAAGCTTTACTGTTCCAGCGACACAAGGCGGGCGCACAGACATACTTGCCTTTAAAAAGCTTTTCTATGATTTAATTGTTGAGGAGGCCTTTAACCCAAATAGCTCACGTATATATGGCCCTTCAAGGTTGTTCGCTGAACGAATGATTTCTGGTCAAGGAACAGATTTCACAGGTGATTTTGATTCCTGTGCCGCAAAGCCCGCTGAATACAATATTCCAGATAAATCAACCTATCCACCTCTTGGCGATTGTAACGGCCCACCTGCCGCACTTCACCGCGTTTACATGGAATCCGAAATTCGAAAGGTTTTTGATGAAAAGGCCTACCCTGAAATGCGTCGCTTTTTGGCTGGTGAAACTGGCATTAGTTCACCAGATGAAATTGCGTTGTATGGTTGGGCCGGTGCAGGGATTTGGTACAATCGTATTGCCGATATGAATGCGGATGTATTGGCTGCATTCACAGCCATTCCAAAAGTAAATCGCTACCCTGAAATTATGGAGTATGTAAAGGGTCAACGCCTGCTTTTTGATGAAGAAACGCCCGCAGGCGAACAATTTGACCCAAGCGGACTCGCGGAAACTAACAGCCGCTTTAATAACCCAAAAAACCAAGAAATCGCGACAATTCTGGATAATGCGTTTTCTTATTGGAACATTGACGATACAACCGCGGATTCTCCAAGACGCAATCAACATAATTTCTTAGTACGCGCAATTGCACTTGTCTTTGGCGCGAACCCTATTTTAAACATTCGTGAGAATGAAAATGTGCACCCCTTTGCCAAGCTTTCAGCCGTGGGGAAAGGCCTGATCGAAAACGCTATTTTGCAACTTGGTGCCGCAGGTGCACAATCTTTTATCGCAGGTGTTCTAAATTCCGCGCAGAGCGGTCTTGGCGGCACATTCAGTGGTGGTGCGGCGCTTTCAAAATCCATTGCCTTTGCGGGATTAACAGCTGGATTTTTGCTTTATTATATTGTGCCATTTTTGCCCTTTCTTTATTTCTTCTTTGCTGTTGGCGGCTGGGTGAAATCTATCTTTGAGGCAATGGTTGGGGCACCACTTTGGGCATTAGCGCATTTCCAATTTGAAGGGGACTCCCTGATTACTAAACAAGCACAAGGGGGATACTTCTTGCTTCTTGAGGTCATGGTGCGTCCAATCATGGCGCTAGCAGGTCTCATCGCTTCAACGGCTATTTTTGGAGCAGCGGTCACTGTTCTTGACCTGATTTTTGAACTTGTAACAACTAACCTGCCAAGTACACAACTTGATGCAGGGCGTAATTTGAGCCCTACTGATATTGCCTATTATAGAAGTGCAGTTGATCAGCTTTTCTTTACAGTGATGTATGTTATTCTGGTTTATCTCATGGGGACGTCTGCATTCAAGCTGACGGATGACATTCCTAATAACATTATTCGATGGATCAATGGTGGCGTGAAATCATTTGGTGATACAGCAGGCGATTCTGCCGAACAACTCACAACATATGCTTCTATTGCAGGTTATCGATTTGCACCACAAATAGGTGAGGCCGTTTCATCCATGGGTGAAGGTTTAGGTGGCATGGCAGGAGACGCGATGGGAGAAAACACAATTAAACGTATGGTTGGTATAAATCCTGCGCCTGCTGCTGGAACAGCCGCTGCAGAGGCCACAACAACAGGAAATACGCCGCAACCAAGTGGTGACCAGCCGCAAGGAACAGATCAACAGCGCACGACAACCGAAACCGAGACAGATGATGCGCCAAGAGATAACAGACGCACACGCGGTGGCGATGATAGTGCAAGACGCAGAGCTGAAGGCGAAGAAGGTACAACCACTGAGAGCGAGGGGGAAGCACAACTTCAATCATCGTCAGGATTAAGCAGATTCCTTCCGGAAGGAACACCTGATTGGATTAGAAACATCCTTGGCGGTGGGTCAGGCGGTTCTGGAAGAACAAGGTAAATGATATGGAGATGAATAAGAAAAAAATATTTGCCTATATGCTGTTGCCACAAGTTGGTGAGCGTCTGCGTACTTTCGGCTTTAATTTCTCCTATCTTGCTTTTTTAATGGGACAAATATTATCAACTGTACGCCTGATCCCAAAGGCCCATCCCTACCTCAACAGTAACAATCTTAATCGTTTCGGCATTCGTGATGTGCTTGCTTTAGCGGCTTCCCGCTTGAAATTCAACTGGGATAATTCCGACCAGATTATTTTCTTTGGCCTTGTTTTGCTGACCATCGGTATCTTACTACTCCAGTTTGTGGCGATGATTTTCTTTTTCACCACGAGTTCAGCATATGCTGCAGGACAATTTCTAGGTTTCTTTATTACAAATCCGCCAACAAACGACATTGCCTTTATGATGCTGGACAAAGTATTTGGTGTGCCAAATGTGTTCATGTCAAAATTTTCTCCCAATGAGTTAGGTGCCATTTCACCATTTCATGCAGGCTTTCATGCTCTTTTAGCTTTTTATAGCCGCTCAATGTTGCTAGTTGGTATGGTTATCGTTTTTTATTATGCCTTTGCCGTTGTTGCGGAAAGCGTACAAACAGGTATTCCTTTCGGAGAGCGCTTTGCAAAAATCTATGCACCGATCAGGCTCGTTTTAGCCATTTTACTGCTTATTCCTCTGGCATACGGATTTAATCTAGGACAGTACGGTACACTTTATATCGCCAAGTGGGGCTCCAGCATGGCCACAAATGGTTGGCAGCAATTTATTCGATCAGTCGATAACATTTTGGACGCCAATCCAGAAAGCTTGATTGTAACGCCCAATCCACCTGATTTAAAACCGACAATTCGTTTCTTTAGTACAGCCAAGGTTTGCGAGGCCGCTTACGAAGGTTTTTATGACGGTGAAAATCGTACACGCGATATAGAAATTAGTCCCTATCTTGTTAATAATACAAAGGATCCCTCTTCTATCGCCGTTAACCTTTCTGGCCCAGATTACCAAACAGCGTTGCAATATTATGATTACCGCAGCGTGACGGTTGTTTATGGCGAGAAAAATGACGAGCTACACACAAGTTACCCTGGTAACGTACGCCCCTATTGTGGCGCCGCAACTATTGAAACGGGGTCAATTAATCAGTCTTTCGCACAAGATATTTACGAAAGTTATTTTGAGCTGACTAAATATCTATGGGAATCACCTGTACTTACGAATTACGGGAAGAAGTTTGGGGCTGTCTTTTACCCTGGCTCCGATCTATTAGGTGACCCTGCCAGTTATCCTGTATCAATAGGAGAATATAATTGGGGCGCAGACACGGACCAAGAACCTTCCATAGAGTTTCTCTCCGCTTATTTAGGATATCAACAAAGTACATTTGATACACTTATCAGAGACACTATGCAGGCACGAAATCTGTCTTCCTACTACGGCTTTGATTTTTCTGAGGAGGATGTGCAGCAGGGCTGGGGAGGCGCAGGTTTATGGTATAACCGCTTGGCTGATGTAAATGGTGCAGTGATTGAAGCTGCTTATGATATGCCTACACCTTCACAACAGCCCGAGATTATGGAGTTTGTTGCCTCTTCCAAGTCTCAATTTCTAACCACTCTCTTTTCTAATGACATGTACAATCCTGTTGTTGAGGGCGGGTGTGGTGAAACAAATTCGGGACAACCGCGCCAAGATTGCATTCAATGGAACGGTGGCGACCGCATGGAATATGATAGATATATTGCCAATATCTTATATCATGCAGACAAAACTTTTAATCGTGATCTGGTTATCAATCCAGAACGTGCACCGCGGGCGCATGATCCAGGGGCAATTGGGCGTGTTCTTTCTCTTATATTTGGTGCTGAAGGCCTTTTCAGTATTCGTGAAAATGAGGATATTCATCCACTTGCACAGATGACTGCAATGGGTAAAAGCATCATGGAAAGCACGGTGCGTAACCTTGCTATTGGTACATCTATATCACTAGGTGCGGGAGCTTTATCTGGCAGGAGCGGAGATCTTGGTTCTGGCGTACAAGGCGTTGCGGGTACATTCTATACGCTTGGGTCGATTACAATGACTATCGGGTTCTTACTCTATTACGTTATTCCGATGCTTCCTTTCATGTATTTCTTTTTTGCGGTTGGAAAATGGGTCATGACCATTTTTGAGGCCATTGTGGCCATGCCCTTGTGGGCGCTTGCACACCTGAAAATTGATGGTGACGGGCTTTCTGGCCCTGCCGCCGCTCAAGGATATTTCTTGCTACTTGAGATTTTTGTGCGTCCTATTTTGGTTATTTTTGGAATGATTGCAGGTATATCAGTCTTTACAGCTATAGTCATTATTATGAACGATTTATGGGATTTGGTTGCGTCCAATCTTACAGGGCATGACTTTTCAGGATTTTCTGATGACAGTACAAATATTACAGATTTAACTGATATTGCGTATTACAGAGAAGGCGTTGATGTGTTCTTCTATACGCTGATATATACAGTAGTTGTTTATATGATGGCGATGTCATCCTTTAAGTTGGTCGACCAGATACCCAATAGTATCTTGCGTTGGATCAACTCATCCGCCAAAACATTTGCAGAAGGTATTCAAGACAATACGGATACATTGATCCGTTATTCCGCTATGGGTGGTGGTAAACTTGGTGGGGAAATGACCGATATTCTGAAAGAGGGGTCATATATGGCCTCAAGCAATACCCTCGGGCGTGCTGTTAGTGCGGCTAAAAATAACGGACAGCAAGGAAGCGGTTAAATGATTGAAAAATATATAACAATTTTTCTAAACTACGTTTGCAACGCTAAAACATGTTATGATTCAGTGTTAAAGAAAACTTTACGAAGTTTGCCTATGATAGTGTGTGGGGGAGACGTTTTAGCTATATGAGTGCGGCATCCAAAACATCGTCGGTCTTAAAATATTCTTTACTGCCTCAGGTATTGCCTAGGTTTAGAGAGCTTTTTGGCTCGGGTTTTTCATATTTTGCTTATCTCATGGCGCAAATTTACGCTATGCCTGGCCTTTTGCCGGATACGCATCCCTATTTACAATCAGAAAATATCGGTCGCTTTGGCATACGCCATGTTATTGCAGCGGCCACATCGAACCTTGAGTTTAAACGCGAAAAATCTGACCAAATCCTTTTCTTCTTTATGATTTTAATTGGGTTGGTTCTTCTCGTGCTTCAGCTTTTTGGAGTTATGTTGGCACTTATTGCGCCTGATGCCTTGGCTGCACCGCTTTCGGCTTATTTTGGAGTACCATTCCAAGGACAAGAATCACAAGACATTGCCTTTATTATGCTTGATCGTGTCTTTGGTGTTCCGGGTATCTTCGATTCTTGTGTCACTACATCGGAACCGTGTTATCGCCTTAATGAACAGAATCAATTTGGGGATCCCTTAAATACGCCTCAAGCACCATGGCCATTCCATTTGGCACTACATCAGTTATTCCGTTTTTATAATATGGGTTTGCTTGTTATCGCTGTATTCGTACTGATTTACTATGCGATTGTTATCGCCGCTGAAACAGCACAGACAGGGACACCGTTTGGCAAACGCTTTAACACCGTCTGGGCACCCATTCGCCTTGTTGTTGCCATTGGTCTTCTTGTTCCCTTGAGTACAGGGTTAAGTAGTTCACAATATATTATTTTATATGCGGCCAAGTTTGGCTCAAACATGGCGACGAATGGCTGGCTTATATTTAATCGTACAATGGGTGATGAACAAAAGGGTCTTCTTGCTGGATCAAAAGCTGTTGGGACGCCCAACGCGCCAAACCTAACTGAACTCGTCTCTTTCATGGCGCTAGCAAAGTCCTGTGAAATAATCGAAAACGAAAAAATTAGATATAATGATGAAGCACCTCTTACAGACGATGGTCGCAATAACGGACAAGGTGATTGTGTTGATGATAAAAAGCGTGCAGTAAAGCCTTACATTGTTCGCTCAGCCCTTGAAGAGGAAAATTTCTTACCCTGGGATGGAACAACCTACCAGCAAGCGCTTGAGTTCAGTAATAACGGTGACATTCTTATACGCTTTGGCGACAGGAATGAGTGTAAGTACACATCTCTTCCTGGCAACGTGAATGCAACTTGTGGCGACCTGATTTTTGAAGCAAAAGCACTCGCTGAACCTGGCGCGCAGACAGTTCAAGAGGGCTATTACGAGCTTGCCAAAGAAATGTGGAGTGATGATAAGCTTGCAGAAGGCGTGAGACCATTTATTGAAACTTACTTTCCTGACGACGGTTCTTTTTCTGATGCACAAAGCGATAGCGAAAAGCTGAAAATGGCTGCTCTTGTTCAGAAATATAAAACTGGCGAAACCGTTGATGGCGGTTCGACACCAATAAATTTCCAAAATGATATTATAGAGAGAGGTCGAGAAGCAGCTGAAAACGGTAGTTGGGAGATGCCTGGTCAGCTACTTGCGCGAGGTTGGGGTGGTGCTGGTATTTGGTACAACAGGATTGCCGACGTAACCGGAGCCTTCGTAGGTGCGTCCCGAAATCTACCCAACCCTGCTTACAAGCCAACGATCATGGAGATGGTAGGTATTGCTAATAGACAAACACTTGAAAGAGTTGAACCCAAAGAATTGTACGATCCGTCAAAAATTAGGGATAGCGATTCTTTCTTTGAAGATTACGGTGAGCAGGAAAATGCGGCGCGTGTTTATAATCAAATTTTTAATCATACGATTACCGACACACAGAACATAAATGTGACAGCACAGGAAACAAACCCGATTGTTGCGGCAATTAATTTCTTGCTCGGAACAGAGGGTCTTTTCAGCATGACCAATCCAGAGAACAGGGATGTACATCCATTATCTCTTTTAGCAGGACTTGGAAAAGGTTTGATCGAAAGTAGCGTCTTCATGCTTGGCTTTGGAACCATCGGTGGTGGTGCTTGTGCATTGGGTGCTGGCGGAAACACAGGATGTCAGGTCATGGGCATTGGATATGGCATTGCCGGTCTTGGCCTAACCGTTGGCTTTGTTCTTTTCTATGTTATTCCGTTCTTACCTTTCGTGTACTTCTTCTTTGCTGTTGGCGGCTGGGTCAAGGGTATCTTTGAGGCCATGGTGGGTGCGCCGCTCTGGGCCCTTGGACATCTGCGTATTGATGGAAATGGTTTACCTGGCGAAGGCGCGATTAATGGTTACTATCTTGTGTTTGAAGTCTTTATTAGGCCTATTTTGATCCTGTTTGGATTTTTAGGTGGTGTGCTTATCTTTGGTGCGATGGCGGCTGTATTAAATGATATATGGACAACTGTTGTTGAAAATGTGAGCGGTGGTGATCCGCTTAGCTTTGACGATGCGCAAGGCTTAAGCGATTATCTTGAGGTTGCGCGTGGAGCTGTAGACAGGCTCTTCTTCACCATTCTTTATGCCATTATCATATATATGGTTGCTCTCTCGTCATTTAAACTCATTGACCTTGTACCTAATGGTATCTTGCGTTGGATGGGCTCAAACGCTTCGAGTTTTGGAGATACGAACCAAGACGTAGCAGGGAACCTCACACAATATGCAGCCATTGGTGGTGGTATGATCTTCCAACAAGGCCTTGGTGGTATCGAGGGTGGTTTCCGTGGTGCCAACCAAGCGGGTATGGCGCAGAGACAATTAGCAGCTGCCGAAGAAACAGCTAGGAACTCCCGTAATGCTGGTGCAGGTGCGGCAGGCTCTGGCGGCAATCAATAACCCCCTTTTAAATATCAAAAGAATAAAATGAGCGCCTAAAATAGGTGCTTTTTTAATAAATTCTTTTGTAATTTTATTTCTTTTTTTATTTTATAATTTACATTTAATTTAATTTACGCTTATCTTTTTATTAGTTTTGAAATGTTTTTAATGTCTCAAAGCTGTAATCTTTATATAAAAAAAATAGATGCGTAACAGAAGGGGCTTATACTATGCTAGCAATCGCACGTGACTCAGGATTATCCATATCAAATTTTGGCCGCACCGCCAGAGCAACAATTTCCAAAACATTTGCTGAAATGACAAATGGTGCTCAAATCACAGGACTTAAAATGGATGAAGGTGAGCGTATCGTTGCCCATGTTGGTGGTGATGTTGATCGCGCAACAGCAAACCAAACATTAAGAGAGTGCGTTCAAGTTTGCAGAGTAGACTAAATACTTAAAAAATACTGTGTAATAAAAAACCCGCCAACTGGCGGGTTTCTTTTTTGTTTTTTATAGAGCTTATTCAGCGGCCTCATCAACACTGGCAATGCTCGCCTCGCCAGGCTTGGCATATTTACCATCAAACACATCATCAGAGAAAACATCTTCCCAAGATCCGCCAGTTGACGCCTTAGAATATTCGGTTGCACGGTTTTCAAAGAAGTTTGTGTGCTCGGCACCGTTCAGCATCTCGTCCATCCATGGAAGCGGGTTTTTCTCAAGACCATAAATTGGTTCAAGGTCAAGCTGCTGCAAACGACGGTCAGCGATATAGCGAATATATTGCTTAACCTCTTCAGCTTCCAGACCTTCAACGCCCCCCATTTCAAAGGCAAGATCAATAAAGGCATCTTCGTGACCCACAATTGTCTGACAGCATTCTGTAATCTCAGCCTTTAATTCATCATCCCAGATATCTTTGTTTTCAGCTACAAAGCTCTTGAACAGGCGAATCATAGACAAGCAGTGCAATGTTTCATCACGCACTGACCATGTCACAATCTGGCCCATCCCCTTCATTTTATTGAAGCGCGGGAAGTTCATCAAAATAGCAAATGATGCAAAAAGCTGTAGCCCTTCTGTAAAGGCACCGAACATCGCCATTGTTTTGGCAATATCACGGCGCGATTCCATGCTGACATTTTGCATGTAATCATATTTGTCCTTCATTTCCTTATATTTTGTGAAGGCCTGATATTCAGTTTCAGGCATGCCGATTGTATCAAGCAAGTGGGAGTAAGCGGCAATGTGGACTGTCTCAATGTTTGAGAAGGCTGAGAGCATCATTTGAACCTCAACAGGGCCAAAAACCTGTGAGTAATGCTTCATGTAGCAGTTATTCACCTCAACGTCGGCTTGCGTGAAGAAACGGAAAATTTGTGTCATCAAATTCTTTTCAGACGGTGTCAGTGACTTTTTCCAATCACGAACGTCTTCAGCCAATGGCACTTCCTCAGGCAACCAGTGAATACGCTGTTGTGTCAACCATGCCTCATAGCACCATGGATAAAGAAACGGTTTATAAACATGTCTTTCCTGCAAGAGAGGTGATTTTGTTTCTGTCGATTGGGTTTGAGGTGCTGTTGCAGCCTGTGTCATGAGACATTCTCCTTGAGTTATACAGTTCATTTCGTGATTTCAGCTTCTATATTGGGAAATTTCTGGCTCTGATGTGAGTCTTATTCTGACTCTGTCCACAGATTCGCAGAAAAGAAATATGAAAGCTGTATTTCGCACATGTTGTGCTGATGTCTATATACTTACACCATATATAGTATCTGTAAAGGCGGAAAATATTCCTGATTTTTATGATTTTTTAGCTATTTTTACGGAATCCTTGGCAGACAACAAAGCTCTCTGACGAATCCTGACGGCTTGAGGGCGGCTTAATGTGCTTAACTGTGGTGAAATCCTTTTTCATTTGCGCCAGAAGCTCATGCTGTGCTCCGCCCTGCCAGACTTTGGCCAAAAAAGCGCCTTGTGGCTTTAAAATCTCGCATGCAAACTCATAGGCAGCTTCAACCAACACCATAATGCGCAAATGGTCCGTTTGTTTATGACCGACTGTGTTTGGCGCCATGTCGCTGAGTACGAGATCAACACCGTCCCCTATTACATCAACCAGCGCTTGAGGTGCATCATCGTCCATAAAATCCATCTGCAAAAAGGTCAAATTTTCAATTTCATCGACGGGTAGCAAATCAAGCGCAACAACGTGTGATGCCCCGCGTTCTAGTGCAACCTGACACCAACCGCCAGGGGCCGCGCCCAAATCAACAACTGTCATACCCTTTTGAACAAGTTCAAGTTTTTCATCAATTTCTTTAAGTTTGTAAGCTGCACGCGAACGATACCCCTCCATTTGTGCTTTTTGCACATAAGGGTCGTTCAATTGCCTTTGCAACCAGCGTGTGGAAGAGAGTTTTCGTCCCTTGGCTGTTTTTACGCGCTTAGTCGGCTCGCGCCCTGTCGGTTTCTTGTCTTTACTCATAACAGCATCATAAGGAAAGAAGAGACAAAAGCCATAAAGAAAATGGATAAGGCCGCAGCCAGATAAATCACCCCCGTTGTGCGCGGTGAAATATAGGAAAGCCCCAGAAAAACAAGCACAAAGAAAGTATAAACACACATGCCACGATAAAGGACGTAGCTTTTCATGAAACTGGTAAATCCAAAAGGATGACCGGTGCCAATAATAATATCCGCCTGCAAGCGGAGTGTGATCATGCAGGCCACAACAAAGGCACCAGCTTTTATCTTTTGCCCCTTACGCGCAATAATTAAGGCAAGGGGAATCAGGGCCGCATCAAACCATTCCTTATATTCTAAAATCTGATTGATAACATCCTGCATGATATAAACTCTAAAATTAAGCTGCTCTCACTTATATTGACGTCTATAAAGACTATGTCATTATTATTGACATGTGAGGTGTGTATTATCAAAAACTTTCAAATATTTATTATCACGCTTCTGATAAGCACAATATCGCTTTTATCAGCACCCGCACATGCCCAATCTATAATTCGGGATACAGAGTTGGAGGAGGCCATGACAAAATGGTCATCCGATATCATTCGTGCTGCTGGATTATCCCCTCAATCAGTTAACTTTATCTTTATCGATGACCGCCAAATCAATGCCTTTGTTGCGGGCGGTCAAAATGTGTTTCTCTATACAGGCCTCATTGATCGCACAGAACGCCTTGAAGAGCTTTTAGGCGTTGTCGCGCACGAGGTTGGGCACATTAGTGGGGGACACCTTATTCGCACACGTGAGGCGGTGGAAAACGCCTCCTATGAAACAATTATTGGGACATTGGTTGGTATAGGTGCCGCTCTTGCAGCAGGGAATGCGGGTGCGGCAAGCGCGGCAGGGGCCGCGGCAAGTTCTGTTGGACAACGCTCCTTTTTTGCGCATAGCCGTGTTCAGGAATCAGCCGCTGATCAAGCTGGACTGACATTCCTCAATCAGGCAGGCATCGACCCCAAAGGCCTTCTGACCTTTTTTGAAAAAATGGAGGATGAAGACCTCCTTCCCCAAACACAACAACTAGAATATGTGAGAACACACCCCCTTAATCGTAATCGCATGAGTGCCGTTATTCGGCGCGCTCAAGAATCTCGCTATTTTGGACAAGGAGTACCGCAAAATTGGGAAGCTGAATACTATCTAATCAAGGCAAAATTATTAGGTTTTATTTCGCCTGAACGGGTTATCTGGGAATATGGCGACCGCGATACATCTCTACCTGCACGCTATGCACGCGCGATTGCAAGCTACCGTCAAAACAAGGTTGATGACGCGGTGTCCAAAATAAATGCACTGCTAAATGAATATCCACAAAACCCCTACTTTCATGAGCTTAAAGGACAAATGTTGGTTGATTTTGGGCGTGTAAACGATGCCTTACCTTCATATCGCACTGCACTCTCACTTAATCCTGATGCTGCCCTAATCCGCATAGCATACGCACATGCGCTTATTGAAACGTCACGTGGGGACGCTACACGCCTGAATGAAGCTATTGACCAACTTAAGAAAGCCAACATTCGTGAAAAACGTTCGACGCGTTTGCACCGCCTGATGGCAACAGCCTATGGGCGCATGAATGATGAAGGGCGGGCCAGCCTTCATTTAGCAGAGGAAGCCCTGCTTCAAGGACGAAAAGATTTTGCACAATCCCGCGCGACACTCGCGAAACAAAAATTACCAAACGGGTCCGCAGACTGGTTTCGCGCTCAAGACATTCTAAATTACTTAGAACAGGGCTAGTCACGCCTCATGAAAGTGCGTAATATACTTTTTGAAATAGGACACTCTGGTTTAAAACCACACGGATAAAGGAGAAAAACGTGAAATTTTTTGCAACAGCACTAACCTGTGCAGCATTAATGACTTCTGGATTTGCAATCTCACAAGCCTCAGCAGAGTCTTTTGACGATGCCCAAAAACAGGAAATTAACACTCTCATTCAAAATTACATTGAAGAAAACCCAAAAGTTATTCTCGATGCGCTTGAAAATTACCGCCTTGAGCAAATTCGCCAAGTTGAGGAAGAAGCTGGTGCAAAGGCAGCCGCTCTTATCGAAGATGTGCGTGAAAATCCAAATAAATTTCCAACAATTGGAGCAAAAAACGGCGAAGTCATTGTTGTAGAATTCTTTGATTATAATTGTGGCTATTGTAAAAAGGCCTTTGAAACCATCCAAGAGGCGCTCGATAAAAACAAGGATGTAACATTTGCGCTTATTGAAATGCCAATTCTTGGACCAACATCCAAAATTGCTTCTCAATATTCGTTGGCTGCTGAAAAACAAGGAAAATATCTTGAATTTCATACTGCTGTCATGAATCACAAAGGTCAAAAAGATGCAGCCGCCATGAAAGAGATTGGCAAAAAAGTTGGCCTTGATATTGCTCGCCTTGAAAAAGACGCCAAAAGTGACGCTGTTCAAGAAGCCATTGATGCTAACATGAAAATCGCAGAGGAACTGGGTATCACAGGCACACCAGGCATTATTATTGAGAGCGAAATTATTCGTGGGTATATCCCATATGAGCAAATGAATAGTGTTATTCAAGCTGAAAAGAAGAAAAAGGGTTAATATAACCCCTTGATAAAATTAATTAAAAATGCCGGGCCTGACTTTTTTAGCTCGGCATTTTGACATTTGTGCATAATCGCTATAAAAGTATGACGTTTTGGCAAAAATGCCATTATAAAGAAGTTCTAAATTTTAATAAGTGGTGAAAGAAAACACATGAAAATTGATACGGACGCAATTAAGAAGCTTGCAGATCTCCTGAATGACACAGGCCTTACAGAAATTGAAGTTGGCGAGGGCGATAGCATCATTCGCGTCAGCAAAGGGGGCACTGTCGTTGCCGCTGCAGGACCTGCACCCGCACAACCTAACAATATGGGGGCTGACCCTGCAACACCACGTGTTGCCAACACAGACCAACCCAGTGAATCAGTCGCTGCAAGCCATCCTGGCGCAGTAACTTCACCAATGGTGGGGACAATTTACATGGCCGCCGAGCCAGGTGCTGCTGATTTTGTGAAAAAAGGTGATAGCGTTTTAGAAGGCGATACACTGCTTATTATTGAAGCAATGAAGGTCATGAACCCGATTAAAGCACCTAAATCTGGAACAATCTCTCAAATTCTAGTGCAAAATGAACAGCCTATTGAGTTTGGTGATGTTCTAATGGTTATCGAATAAGAAATCCGCTCTTTGAGATAGAGAAAAAAATATGTTCAAAAAAGTTCTGATTGCCAACCGTGGTGAAATTGCCTTGCGTATCCATCGCGCCTGTAAGGAAATGGGTATTCAAACTGTTGTTGTTCACTCTACTGCAGACGCCAATTCCATGGCTGTGCGTATGGCCGATGAATCTGTGTGCATTGGGGGACCACGTTCACGTGATAGTTATCTCAACACACACGCCATTTTAACAGCAGCGTCCATTACGAATGCTGATGCCATCCATCCTGGATATGGTTTCTTGTCTGAAAATGCAGAATTTGTGCGTATGGTGGAGGAACATGGCTTTACCTTTATTGGCCCTTCTGCTGATCATATTGACCGTATGGGTGACAAGGTCATGGCGAAGAAGACAGCCGTCGAGCTTGGCCTTCCTGTTGTGCCAGGTTCCGATGGCGCGCTTGAGACTTACGAAGAAGCATTAAAGACAGCAAACGAAATGGGCTATCCTGTCCTTATCAAAGCAGCCTCTGGCGGTGGTGGTAAGGGTATGCAGGTTGTCCGCGAAGAAAAGGCTCTGAAGGAGGCTTATACAACTGCACGCTCAGAGGCCAAAGCAAACTTTGGTGATGATACAGTTTATATGGAGAAATTCCTCCTCAAACCGCGCCATATTGAAATACAAATCTTTGGCGATAAGCACGGCAACGCTATCCATTTGGGTGAGCGTGACTGTTCAATTCAGCGTCGTCATCAGAAAGTTGTTGAGGAGGCTCCTTCTCCAACTTTGACAGAAGAAGAACGCACCTTCATTGGTGGACTATCAGCGGACGCAATTAAGAAGCTTGGCTACGTTGGTGCGGGAACAATCGAATATCTATTTGAAGATGGTAAATTCTATTTCATGGAAATGAACACACGTATTCAGGTGGAACATCCTGTCACAGAGATGATTACAGGGATTGACCTGATTGTTGAACAAATTCGTGTGGCTGCAGGTGAAAAACTAACACTCAATAAAGAGAATATTCGCTTGCGTGGGCATGCGATTGAAGTACGTATTAATGCCGAGGATCCAGAAACTTTTGCGCCATCCCCTGGGGAAATAAAACAATTCCACGCCGCAGGTGGTTTGGGCGTGCGCTTTGATAGCGCGGTTTATAATGGTTATAAAATTCCACCTTACTATGATTCCATGGTTGGAAAACTGATTGTGCATGGACGCGACAGAGACGAAGCAATCGCTCGCCTGCGCCGCGCTATTCAAGAAACAATCGTTGATGGTGTAAAAACAACTTTGCCATTACACCTTTGGATTATTGATAGCCCTGACTTCAAAACAGGTGACTATAACATTCACTGGCTAGAGAAAAAGCTGGCTGAAAAGGCTGAAGAAAAGAAAAAAGCCTCTTAAGTCGCACTTACCCAAACCCTACTCCTTTCATTGTTTTATGATGCGGCTATAATAGTCTCATGACACGTGATATTGTGACTGAAATCCTCGTTTGTTACCGTAAAGGCCTTTTTCCTATGTCAGATGGCCGAGAGGACGATAATGTCTATCTGGTCGAGCCAAAGCACCGCGCGCTTCTACCCATAGCTGATTTTCATGTTTCAAGGCGTCTGAAAGAAACACTGCGCGCGCGTCATTACGAGATTACTATTAATCAGGATTTTGCAAGTGTGATTGCCAATTGCGCAAAGTCCAAAAAAACGCGCGAAAGCACATGGATTAATCATCCTATTGAAAACCTGTTTAATATGCTCCATGCGCAAGGTCACGCCCACTCGGTCGAGTATCGTGAAAAGGGTATTTTAAAGGGTGGCGTTTATGGCCTTGCTGTCGGTCAAATATTCTGCGCAGAAAGCATGTATTCGGATGTTTCGAACGCTAGTAAAATTGCCCTTATTCACATGGCGGCGCGATTGTGGAAGGCAGGATTTCAACTTTGGGATGTTCAGTTTATGAACCCGCATCTTGAACAATTTGGCGCTTTTGAAATTCCGCAAGAAAAATATCTTTTACAACTTGGACAGTTTAAAGATCAGCCTGCTGATTTCACAGTTTCACATTTAAATGTAGATGAAGAAGACCTACTTAAATTGTATTTAGATAATCGCTAATCTTTATTATTGTCCAACGGCTTGACGAATACCTTGTGCAATATCATCTGCGCTATCTTCTTTTTTATAAAGCGCGATAAGATCGCCACTCGGCGCAATCAGATAGATATAAGATGAATGATTGATTGTATAATCAGACAGGCTTGGGTCATCAACTTTCGCGGCATAAATCTTAAAACCATCAATAGCCACATCAACCGTGTCTTCTGTGCCTGTAAACCCAACAAAGCGTGGATGGAAACTTTTCAAATACTCTTTCATGACCTCAGGAGTGTCTCGTGCTGGATCAACGGTAATAAAGATAGGTTGTATTTTTTCCAAAACGCTTGGTTCAAGTTCATTCAGTGCAACTGTCATTTTTTGCAGTTCTGTCGGACAGATTTCAGGGCAAAATGTGAAGCCGAAATAAACAAGTTGATATGTATCTGCATACGTTTTCTCACTCACAGGCTCACCATCCTGATTGATCAGGCTATATTGCGGTACGAAATCAGGAGCAACAGCGTTTTTATCGAATTTATCTGTGCCAGCTGGAATAAGATAAAATCCCAACCCCACAACGATAAGACAGAGGATAATAGCGCTTAATTTTTTTGGATCATTCATATCTATTTATATAGAAAAAACGCCTTGCAATGACAAGGCGCTTCTCCAAATTAGATTTAATATTCGTTTCTTTTATTCCAGAACATCCAACATACTGGCGACCAATGGATGACGTACAATATCCACCTGCTTCAAACGCTCAATGGCAATCCCCTCAACTGGCTCCAGCCTGTCACAAATATCTGCCAATCCAGACATGCCATCCAACAAGTCAGATTGGCGCGGGTCGCCCGTAATCACCATAGTCGAATGCCATCCTAAACGCGAAAGCAACATCTTAAGCTGTGTGTAGGTACAGTTTTGCGCCTCATCAATAACCACAAAGGCATTATTGAGAGTTCTTCCCCGCATAAAGCCAATAGGCGCAATTTCAATTGTACCGTCCTCAATATATTGACGGACTGTCTTACCACCCATGCGATCACCGAGCGCATCGTAAAGCGGGCGCAAATAAGGTGCCATTTTTTCATGCATGTCACCTGGAAGGTAACCTAATGATTCTCCTGCTTCCATGGCAGGACGCGAGAGAATAATGCGGTCAACCTCACCCTTTTCAAAGGCCTCAACCGCCGCACAAATGGCTAGATATGTTTTACCTGTTCCTGCAGGACCAATTGCAAAAGTTAAAGATTTTTCCTTAATGGACTGCATCAATTTGGCCTGTCCCTCGGAACGTGGCTTTACGTTTTTAACAAATTTTTTGTCGCGTGTGCTGTCGATATGGTCATCGAGAGGATGCCAATCATGCACGTTCCCGCCACGTCCATAGCCCTGAATTGATTTTAGATGCCCTTTAGCCTGACCTTGTTCTTGTTTGGTATTGCGTTTTTTCTTCGGCATAAAACCTCCTTATGGTTTTGACGTGGTGGTGAAAAATGGAAACAAAAAAAACGCAGCCATATGGCTGCGTATAAGGGAGAGAGAGGGTAAAAAAACTGGGCGACCGCTTGGTGCTCGAAAGGGCGGCAAAATTCTGAAAATGATCGGCGGTGGGCCGTATAAAATCATATATAAATACTTTGAGATGCGAGAGAAGAAGCCCCTCGTTTGAAATCTATTAACAGCTTATCACGATTTTTTCCACATGCAAAACTTTTTTAAAATTGAAGAAAATCTCACTTCAAAATCAGTCATATTCGATCTTTTAAAAAATAAAGCTTGCACATTTTCGATAAAATATGTTTTCCTTAACTATATTGAAACGTAAAACGAGCTGGCAATGACACAAATTGTAAACATCGTAGACCGCTTTATGACCTCTCTGGCACTGATGTGGCAGGGAAATAATAACGCGTGTTCGTATGTCTATATTGTGAATACACAAAAACATGTGCGCCAGACACGCTTTTACGGCTGATATATAAAACGATCGGCCTTTAGAGAAAAAACAGGGCCGTTCAACAAATCTCCAAAATTTATTCGCCGGTCCCCTGTCTTTCTCCAAAGGCACGTGAGTTACTTTTTATTAAAACTGCGTGTTTAAGAAAGGAAAGACCAATGCAGGACCAGAAAAAAGAAGAGCCAGATGAGATCAATGACGCGGGAACACTTGTTGCTATATTAAAGACATTGCGTTTGCGCATTGAAATTCAAAATGAGAGCGAGGATAAAATTCAATTCTTTGCCTATCTCAAGGACACTGGCGAATATGCCGCAAAGGCCGAGCTTGAGCTTGATACACGATTCTATGGCAAAACAGGGCGGGTCGCATATGATGTTGCCTTAACACGCGCGGGTAACGGCTTTGCAACCGAACTATTACGTGCGGTTATTGCTTATGCTTACTCAGATTTGGGACTTGTCTCACTTTCTGGTGTGGCCGCCGAAAATAATCTTGCAGACCAGTATATTTTGCAAAGAACAGGTTTCGTGTTTAACGATAAGCTTGAAGATGACCAGCTTCTCTTCGAAGCTTGGAATCCACGCTTCCAAACATTGAGGGAGTGATGATCTGCGCAGATGCAATCATCACAACACCTCGGCTTCTTCTTCGAAAGCCGACAGTTGAGGATGCACATGCCATGCAGTCCGCAAAGGAGGCGTGTTGGCCAGAACTTCAGAAATGGATGAGTTGGTCATCGGATGAGCGAAAACCGCTAAGCGCAACGCTTGAATTTATCAATGCTGATGATGGTCAATATATTCAGTATTGTGCCTTTCACCGTGTTTCAGGCGCGTTTCTTATTGCAACCGGAATTGGGCTACAAGACCCTAATGCTGGACTTTACTCAACAGGTTATTGGGCAAATCCAAATTTTTTAAATAAGGGCTTTGCCACTGAGGCCACTAACGCCATCATTCGTTTTGCCTTTGCGCATGACGATGTCAAGAAGATGCATATTTGTCATTATGAAGGTAATGATGCGAGTAAGCGCGTTATTGAAAAGCTAGGATTTGATTATACTGATACAGAAGAAAAATCACATGCGCGCCACAGTGATGGCAAATATTTAGACACGCACAATTATTTGATGACATCCCCTCAAAATTTGCCAGAACTTGATGTCAGCTGGACGAAAGGTCCAACTCAATCATAATTGGAATATGGTCCGAGGGTTTGTCCCAATCGCGTGCATCTTCATGGATTGCGTATTTTTTTAAGGCATTCTCAAGGGGTTTTGAAACCCAAATATGGTCAAGACGTCTTCCGCGATTTGATTTTCGCCAATCGCGATTACGATAGGACCACCAACTATAGCTTTTCTCATCCATCGGCACGAATTTACGTGCACTATCGACAAAATCCAAACTTTGACGCATTGCCTCAAGACGCTTTGTCTCTGGCGGTGTATGCGAAACAACATTAAGCAGCTGCTTATGTGACCACACATCATGCTCGTAAGGTGCGATATTAAAATCACCGACTGTCACGACCCTGTCTGAGGATTTGTATTTGTCTGCAAACCACTCTGTCATTTCCTCGACAAAGTTTAGCTTATGCGCAAATTTATCGTTTATATCTGGGTCAGGCTCATCACCACCAGCGGGAATATAAAGATTATGGAGGTCAAAGCCTTCAAAGTGAGCAGCAATATGACGGCAATCTTCCTTACCGCATCTATGATGAATTTCTGTTTTTATGAAAGGGTGTTTGGAAATAATAGCCAAACCATTATAGCTTTTCATGCCTTGGATATGTTGGTGGGCATATCCTGCATCAGAAAAAATCTCATGCGGGAAAAACTCATCAGGTGTTTTGGTTTCCTGCAAACAAACGATATCAGGATTAAGGATATCCATCATGCGCACAACTGTTTGTGCGCGCAATCTGACCGAATTAATGTTCCATGATACAATTTTCATCTCTTCTTACTCCACAAAGAAATACCAAGCGTAGCCAACGATAAGGGCTGGGACAGAGGTGTAAAGGGAGGCTAGCATAGCCACCTTGGGTGTGAGGGCAATTGCCGGGAAAAGTGCGTCCCCATCATTACTGATGGCGTTTCCAATTTGCGCCGAAAGCGGTATGACACCTTGTAAATAAAGCGTTGTCACAATAATTTGGGGTGCACATCCAGGAATAAACCCAACCAAAACACCAATGAGTGGCATGAGCGGCGTTATCACGTTGAAAAAGTCATTCACATTGAAACCGTGATAATAGGCGTTCAACTCAAAGAGCAAAAAGGCAATCACAACCCAAACGGTTATAAAATTTGTGTCAATCATTGTCCGCTGAACAAGGCTGCGTACATTGTGAAAATAAGACATTTCACCAGAGAGGTTATTCATGGTCATCCCACTATTTTTTGTGATGACCCATAAAAAACAGCTTAAAAGCGCGCCTAAAAATCCAATTAGGACTGTTGGTTGGTAAGGGGCTAGTGTTGATCCAAACCACAGATTGGTATCAACTTGAAAAGCCTCACCAAAGGCTAAAACCATTCCTGGAATAATAAATAACAGCCAAACAGGGTGAAACGCGCTTAAAAAATTTGAGTAAATAAGCTTTTTCAAATAGGTTTTTTTGACGCTGATTTTTTTACGCATAAAGTCTTTGCCATGCATGAAGCGCACAACATACCCAGTTGTAACACCCGCTACGATACATATTCCATATACAAGCAATGCGGTTTTGGGCTCTCGCGCCAATAGCAAAAAGGCCGCATCCCCCATTGTTGTTGTTAGCGCAGTCACGACAGATGCAAAGCCAAGGTGTCCACCAACATATTGCGTGATGACCATAATCGCGCCTCCACACCCAGGCAACGCGCCCATGAGCGCAGCAAGAGGGATATGCCAGCGCTTTGATTTTTTCAAGAAAACGGCCGTGTCTAACCTAAAGAGATGTTCAAGACCATAGAAAATGAAGAGGGTCATCGCCACAAACGCAGATACGGATAAAAAGGCGTCTGACAATGTTTCACGTACAAGCTGGATACGCTCTACATCGCCAAAAAAAGACAGATAGAAAATAATGCCAAGGAAAATAACCTTGCCGATTTCACTTGTAAAAAACGACCTTTTTTTGAGGTCGTTTTGATGTTGAGTTGCACCGTTCATGAGTGAAATTTTAAAATGGCAATCCGCCCATTGCGCCAGGTGGAAGACCCATATCTGACATTGCCTTTTGTGTTTCCTGTGCCATTTTTTCATCGGCTTTCTGACGCGCATCATTGATGCAGGCCACAATCAAATCTTCCATCATTTCGGTATCCTCAGCATTAATAAGAGAAGGATCGATTTTAAGTGATTTCATTTGACCCTTGCAGGTCATAATGGCCTTAATCATGCCGCCGCCTGCAGTGCCTTCAACTTCTTTTTCACCCATTTCTTCCTGAAGCTCTTGCATCTTTTTCTGCATCGCTTGCGCCTTTTGCATCAATCCCTGCATATTCATCATGATGTTGTCTCCTCTTTATTCTTTATTTCGACTATCTTGGAGCCTGGAAATGTTTCCAATGTTGTCTTCACCATTGGATGTGCCTCAATCTCTGCGCGTGCCTGTCGATCTCTTTCCAGACGTTGTTCATGTAATGTAGGTTGCGCATCCCCCTTGCCAAGAGACACAACCCAGCGATTACCTGTTAAATCCGTGAGCGCCTTCCCGATTTTAGCTGGAAGCTCACGCGCGCCCCCTTCTTTGAGGGCAACATTTAAATGGCGATCTTTAAGGCTGATAAATTGAACATAACGTTCCAATTCCGACGCTAAAACCATAACACCGTGTTGTTCCAAGTAATTCATAATATCGCTCAAACTTTGTAAATTGGCATTGGCAACCGATTCTGTTTGCGTTTGAGAAGTTGCAACTGTTTCAGTTGCCTGAACCGTGGCAGCAGACGTTGCACGTGTACCTCCATCAAGGGCGCGCGTTGATGTGCGGTGTGCGGCATGACCTGTTGCACCACTTGCGGGTGAAGCAGATTGCGCTGCGCTACCACCCGAACCTATCACCCCAGAGTCATTTTGTGCCTTGAGCTTTTTCACCAAGTCATGTGGGTCGGGAAGTACAGCCGTGTAACATAGACGTAATACGACCATCTCCAAAACTGATTGCGGGTTGGATGAGGACACAGTTTCCGAAGTACCATTTAAAAAGATTTGCCACGCCTTACCCAGTGCTGGAATTGACAACTTTTGCGCAAGCTCTTTGGTTTTTTCAAATTCCTCCGTGCTCATGTTCGGCGCAACGGTACGGCGTGCCTCGGGCGCAGCCTTAACCTTTGTCAGAATATGTGTCATTTCTGTTAAGTCCTGAATGAGCGCAATCGGGTCCTGACCCTTTTCATAGAAATCAGAAACAATATTCAGCGCCTCATCAGCCTTTCCTGACAAAGCCGCGCTTAAAAGTGAAAGTGTCTGGGTCTTATCACTCAGACCCAACATGTCATGGACGCGTTCAGCGGTAATATGTCCCTCTGAAAGCGAAATAGCGCGGTCAAGTAAACTTAAGCCATCACGCACTGACCCATCCGCCGCACGCGCAATAAGCGCAATGGCCTCATCATCAGCCTTTGTGTTCTCAAGCTTTGCAATATTGGCGTAATGTGCCTCTAAATCCTCCAGTGACACACGCGCCAGATCAAAACGCTGACAACGTGAAAGAACCGTGATGGGCACTTTGCGAATTTCTGTTGTCGCAAAGATAAATTTGACGTATTCGGGTGGTTCTTCCAATGTTTTCAAAAGTGCATTGAATGCATTTTTTGACAGCATGTGAACTTCATCAATGATGTAAACTTTGTATCGAGCCTCGGTTGGGGCATAACGCACACCCTCGATAATATCACGAATATCATCTACGCCCGTGCGTGAGGCCGCATCCATTTCAATAACATCTGGGTGTCTGTCCTCGGCAATGGCCTGACATAACGTGCAATCATCAGTTGGGCCAACTGTTGGGCCTGCATCGCCGTTTGGGCCAACATAATTAATGGCCTTTGCAATAATACGCGCCGTTGTTGTTTTACCCGTTCCACGAATACCTGTGAGCATGAAGGAATGAGCGATGCGCCCGGATTCAATTGCATTTTTGAGCGTTCTGACAAGAGCATCTTGTCCAATCAGTTCATCAAAATTTGAAGGGCGATATTTACGTGCTAAGACGCGGTAGGGTTCTTTTGTTTCAGCGGGTGATTCCATGACTCTAACTTAGTACGATTGCCCATGGACTGACAAGCGTCAGTACATCGATATAAGCAACTAATTCTAGAGATTCTGGATATATTGTTTGGAAAAGAAGAAAAAGGAAGCCGGACACGACCCGGAGAATTCGTTGTGGCTGCTTCCTCTCGGACCTGACCAGATTGGCGAAGGATCCGCCCGCGCCGACTTCCCAAAATCGGTTTTAGAAGCAATCCCCATAAAAATCAAGCCCTGTTCATACTGAACAGAGCTTCACTTCATGTTATATGCTCATCTTGTGCCATTCCCTTGCCTGCCAGTGCCTGCATTTTAGAGTGAGCAGGAATTTCCATTTTACCATCGCGTGCGCGTAATCTGAAATTCGCTGCGTCTCTGTTCGGCTTTTCTGGCAATTTAGGGAAGCCATAATTGTTATAGTCTTCCGTCATTGCTTTTCTCCTAAGTGCTATTATACCTCAATAACATATCAGAAGGAAAGATGTTCCGTGAGGTCGCGAATATTTTCTTAAACGATAAGCGCACTTGTATGACGCCAGCCATAGCACGCTTCCTTGTAAAGGCGCCCTGCAATTTCGGTTTTCTGCTTGCCGATGCGTTGTCCGCCCAAGCGTTCATAAAAGCTGCACGCTCGTTTATTGTCAGCCATAACCCATAAACACAAGCTTGTATGCTTCTTCTCTTTTAATTCTTTTGCAGCATACTGAACAAGTGCGCGGCCAATTCCTTGTTCCCAATAGGCTTCTAACACGTATAATCCCATAATCTCAGCGCTATAAAGGGGCCTTATAGCAGACTGTCCAGGCGGCGCGGTTTGTATCTGCCCATAGGCCACAAAACCGACAGGATGATCATTCATATAGGCAATCGCCACGTCTATCTCTGGATTGTCCAGCCATTTACGCCATTTTCCTGACTGTTCTTCCTTATCAAGGCTTTCAATATAAGTTTTATCGACGATGCCCGCATAGGATGATTTCAGTCCTTCCACATGCAAAAGTCCAATAATATCAATATCTTCTTTTCTTACGGGGTAGATTTCTAGGCTCATGATACTTCTTTCTTAACGATATATTTATTTTTCATATTATAAAATTGTAATTTAGTAGTAAATGTTCATGTGGGGGAACATAAATAATGACTGATATAAAAATACATACACGAGATCGTCCAGATGAGGGCGAAAAAATCGACGTTGCTATGGTTGACCATGAATATGCAGCGTCTGAAGAACAAGCATGCGACACGATTGCCTTTCAGGATCAGGAAATCGCGCTTAGCGACGCTAAAGTTCCATTTAAAAACTAGTTCTTATTTTCCGTTCTATAATTGGGCGCCTCGGCCGTGATAGTGACATCATGGACGTGGCTTTCCCTGTAACCTGCGGCGCTCATCTGCATGAATTCGGCTTTTTTCTGCAGGTCTTCAATTGTGGCACACCCTGTGTAGCCCATAGAAGCACGCAATCCACCAACAAGTTGGTGTAAGACGCTTCCAATTGGGCCTTTATAAGGAACACGACCTTCAATCCCCTCAGGAACGAGCTTACGCTCCTCGGTCACATTACCTTGAAAATAACGATCGGCAGACCCGCGTGTCATCGCCCCAACAGATCCCATCCCACGATAACTTTTATATGAGCGCCCTTGATAGAGGATAACCTCACCTGGCGCTTCATCCGTTCCTGCAAACATGGATCCTAACATGGCGCAATCTGCACCTGCTGCCATGGCCTTTGCCAAATCGCCTGAAAACTTAATACCGCCATCGGCAATCACAGGGACTTTATGTTTAAGACAAGCTTCCTTCACATCCATGATGGCCGTTAATTGAGGTACACCTACACCTGCCACAACACGCGTTGTGCAAATAGAACCAGGCCCAATACCAACCTTAACCGCATCAACACCATGGTCAATCAAGGCCTTAGCCGCCTTTGCGGTTGCGATATTTCCGCCAATTATCTGCACATGCGAAGGCGCTAGTTTACGGCAGTGCTTGACTGTCTCTAGCACGTTTTGTGAATGCCCATGCGCCGTATCAACAACCAAAACATCCAGTCCCGCATCAAACATTATCTCTGCGCGCTCAACCGCACTTGTGCCAGTGCCCACGGCTGCCCCTACAAGCAAACGTCCGTCTTTGTCTTTACTCGCATGTGGGAAAAGTCTTGATTTTTCAATATCCTTAACCGTCATCAAACCAATGCATTTATAATCTTCATCAACAATCAAAAGCTTTTCAATGCGATGTCTGTGAAGCAATTTCTTCGCCTCGTCCTTAGTCACATCGCGCGTGACAGTAATAAGGTTTTCTGACGTCATAAGCTCTTTGACGGGCGTTGCCTTATTGTCTGCAAAACGTACGTCTCTGTGCGTTAATATCCCAACAAGCCTTCCATTTTCTTCTTTCACAGGCACACCAGAAATATTATTCTGCGCCATCAACTTGAGTGCCTCTTCAAGTGTATTTTCAGGATGTATTGTAATGGGATTGAGCACCATGCCAGATTCAAAGCGCTTTACACGCTTGACCTGTGCGGCCTGTTCCTCGGGGCTCATATTACGGTGCAGAATACCAAGTCCGCCATTTTGTGCCATGGCAATAGCCATCTTTGCTTCTGTGACCGTATCCATAGCAGAAGAAAGAACAGGGATGTTTAAACGGATGGATTTCGTCAGTTGTGTACTTGTATCAGCATCATTAGGATGGATGGAGGAAGCCGCAGGCAGCAATAGCACATCGTCAAATGTGAGACCTTGTCTGATATTTTTCTGGAGAAGAGCCATGACGCAAATTCCTTACGTTTAAATCGTGAATTTGCATTAGAGTTATAGTGGATTTAGGTCAAAAGTAAAGTTTGAAATTAAGACAGACCTAGTTTAGTCATTCTCTTTTCAAGGGCTAGATGGTTCTCATGATAGTAAAATGCTTCTTCAGCAGCAATTGCAAGTGATCCACCAAAAAGTTTGGCCTCTTCCACCAAGCGTTCTTCAGTATAAAAATGGGGCACCACAAAATATTCACCATCAATAACAAGAGTAGTGAATTCCGAGCAATCAGCTCCGTCCAGCTTATCTTCAATTTTTGGCGTAATTTTCTTTTCTGATTGGTACGCTGCTTCAGGATTAAACAACTCGGCAAAAAATCGACATAAATTCATAATGGTCCTCTTTGCTCTATACTGGTGCTTTTTGACCAAAAGTTAAAAGGCCCCTCGCCTCGGCAACGGCCATTGCTTTATGAGGATAGGGGTAATTGACACCCGTTTGTGTATCTTCAAAACCATTTGCGGATGGCTGGAAACGAGACGTTAAGTCTTGTAGATCTGCCTCATCCTTTGGGGGTTTGTTGATAAGCTTTCTAAATGCATAACTTAGGCCTCCAATGCGCATTTCAGCTCGTGAAACGGACTGCAAAGTATCAGTATATGTATCTATTTCTTCGCGTATTTGAGCAACAGAATCAGATGCATACTCTCTTGCTGCAAATTGTTCGGCAATATCCGCATTGAGGTCAATGACATTTTTAATAAAACCATGCTTATAGCTTGAACTTCTCATCTCATTCGAAAAAGAACCTAAACATAATTCTTCAATCGTATTAAATCCAATCACGGAATTATAAATGCTCGCAGTGTCTATTGTATCATCACAATGTGTTTCAATGATAACTGCGTAGCCTAAGCCTTCATCACGCGCTCTCAAGCAAGAGGCAATAAGACTTTCCGTAGGTTGTCTCAAATCAAAAATCGGCACAGCACCCCTCCAAATCTTTATATTCTGTAAAATGGTATAAATGATAGAAGTGCTTTATGCAAATAAAAAAGCCGCTCGAAATGAGCGGCTTCTTGAATCTCTATAATATTCTAATTGTGATTACTCAATAATCTTGGCAACAACACCGGCACCCACTGTGCGTCCGCCTTCACGGATAGCAAAGCGAAGACCTTCGTTCATCGCAATCGGAGCGATCAATGTTACTTCTAGATTTGCGTTATCACCTGGCATCACCATCTCTGTTCCTGATGGAAGTGAGACTTC